>JAABUP010000572.1_pt1 | contig 80151 bp, 92 predicted proteins | sample 5559201 | NCBI WGS metagenome assembly JAABUP01 (sample SAMN10711887, study PRJNA513373) | rock metagenome | isolation source: Antarctica rocks | place: Antarctica
GAGGAGAGGAAATGCAACACGCCATTGTTCTTTGGCCATCTGACTTCGGAACGTGTAAAGGTACTTGATAGCGTCAACTTTGAGGATGGCTTCCACTACGGTATCCGACACAAGGTCGGCCGCTATGTTTTTGTGGAAGAATTCGATAACGTTAACATTCCGGTTGGTGCTCTTGACTCCGTGGCTGGCCGTTGCGGTACCCTTTGCAGCTATCGAAGAGAAAAGATAAATTGTGGTATCCTTTGCTCTCCAGTTGTTCTTCGGATATTTTTGGTACTCAGAGAGGTAGTGATCGATGTACTTGAATACAACATTGGTGACAAGTTCCTCGAATTGTTCCATGAGTTGCCTCAAGAAGTCTGTAGCAGCTCTCCGCCGGGTGTCGCTGTCCGACCCTTCCAAATCTCTTCGAATGAACTCAATGGGTTCATCTTCGAAGAGCTCCATGTCCGAATCGCGCAAACTCAGATTTGGTAGGATGACCTTCTCGACGACTTGACCTAAGGTTGCTTCGTCGTTGAAACCCTGTGCATGTTGCTGGATGCGTACCATAGAAGTAAGAAATTGTAGAGCTTTGCTGACTAAAATGTCGTACTTCGTTTCCGGTCCGATTGTTGTAAGCAGATTCCAAGAACTGCCAACGAATTGCGCAAGATGCTCTCCAAATGCGTCCTCGTATTTCTGCACGTATAGCGTCAGAACCTCAAAGATTCCCGCCTTCACATATTCGAGGGGTCCCGCTTCAGCGTCATTATCTGTGTGGAGTAGAGAGTTGTCGTATTTGAGATATTTGTGTAGCAGCGATGTAATGGCTGGGAGATTGTCCTCGAATATAGGTGGTAAATCTTGAGAGGAGAGATCGTAGAAGAGCTTGATCATGAGGTTTAGCGATGTAAAGATTTGCTGTAAAGCGGCCTTGTTGCCGGTATTCTGCTCCACAAGGTGGTCGGTGTTCTATAATAATCTTCATTAGCAACACCTCTTGAGTTGCGGAGACCAAGCACTGTGCACCTACTTCGAAAAGGGAAAGGAACGGTGCGCCGAATTTGCTCAACACATGGTTGATCTCGATATAAAGCTCATCAGAGCGAAACAAAGGCCGCCACCGCTTGAATATTGAGTGTGCCACCTGAAGAACCCCATTATTTACAACCGGATCATCGACTGTCAGCCTTGAGACCAGGTCCTGGCGCAATGTCAGTCGAAGCTGGATTTTCTTCCCTCAAACCACTCACATCTATTAGGGTATCCCACCGCTGCCAGAAATCACTATCTGCTATGACGCTGATAGCATCTCCGAGCTGTGACTGAATACCCGGCGGTACGGAGATCATCAGGCCAATAAGTTCCCTCTTGATCGCAACGACCTCATCTTGCGCCAATTTGTAATTACCCTCCTCGTCCTATGAGCTGGATCAGCTTCTGCATTTCCAACTCCATGATCGAAGTGGTGTACAACGAACAGTCCAATTCCGCTTGATGAAGTTTTTGAAGCATAGAGCGCTTGCCAGTCGAGTGGTGTAAGGATACGACTCAGAGGAAACGATTTGCAAGAGCGATAGGGAAAATCCAGGCTTTCTCTCTTCTTGTAGTATGGCAGTCTCAGCTAGATGGGTCAGCTTTGCATCATTAGACAGACCAAAAGCTCCAGAGGGTAAACACAAGTAACATAGCTCCGGAACAACGGAAAGGACATACCCTGCTTATTTTGTTTAGGATCAAGGCTTGCCTCAAGTAGCTGCGCAACCGACTGTAAATTCATAGCCATGCTCGCAGAGCTGTGGGGCGTTCAAAGGAGAAGAATTGTTGTGTGCTCGGTATCTCAGTAGCTGTGAGGAAAGTCGCGACGCAACAACTTTGGAGCGCTTAGACAAGGATCTGAACGGGAACATCCGAAAAGCGGTGGGGTATTAGCGTGGCAGTATCTTGTTTCAAAGACCCTCTGTCACCACTTTCATCCTAGACCATCAGTAATGATCACCGCCGTTGACGCCGCTATCAAGTCATTCGACTAACGTCAGAGCTCTCCTGACCAAGTTCATCCAGAGTATTGCGGGATCACAAACGCTTCTGACATCTTCAAAGTGGAGTTCCTTGCATAACGGTCTCGGTCCCAAGCAGCGTCTCAGGTGATCCATGTCTGACGAACAAGGCAAGGTTCGTACATCTCAATGCAGTGTCGGCTGGACCATTCCGGAATATTCAGCATGCGGACGCTCTCACTGAGCTGTCTGCACAATCTTTCAAGACGGACGGTTTTTGGGCCCTCCATTCAACACTCCGCTTTGCTCCAGTACTAACGATGATGCCATTGGGAACAGATCGCCGACGTCCTCTTTTACACATACTTAAGACAGAGCATATGCCTCCGTCACCAAAAGATCCACCGCAGACGCCCGAGACTAAAAATACCCCATCCAGCTTCGCCGACGTGTTCAAGAACTTTGCAACCGGGCGACAAAAGGCCTCTATATCAGGACCTTCCAGCGCAGCAGCAACGAGTGTGCCAACACATCCATCATTTTCCAGAACAAGGAGTAGAGGTGGAGGCTTAGGTGGGCATGGAGGTCGTTCCAGCCTTACACAAACCAATGATCCGCAGGGAGACATGATAAACCTCGATCAACTTCTGTATTCGCTCCAAAGAGGACAGTCACTCACGGAAAGGATTGCTGCAGCAGAACAAGCACGGCTACTGGCCCAGGGGTACCCCATAGACGTTGCGGCGAGGCTATGGTCTGCTGCAAAGGATCTTATAGGTAAAGATTGCTCTGGGGAATCCCGGAAAGCAGGATTTGAACTTCTTCTGTCTTACGCGAGGCATGATGATCTGGGCTATACGGAGATAAAGGGTCTCTTAGAGGTTCTGTCCGTGCCATGCAATCCGGACGACTATCATTTCCAGCTCAGCGTCTTAGAGGAGTTAACGAATCACGGGAACAACCTTGAAGCTCTTGAGTCGCCGCTCATTTCCATGTTACCGAGCTGGCTGGAAGATTGTTATCAGGTTTCCACGGCGGCGCGGGTCAGTTACAAGAAGGAAAGAAGCTCGAGGCCAAGTGGGCCATTACGTGAGGAAATAGATCTCGATCAGCTCTTCAAACTCATTATTAACATCATCAAATCCAGCCCTAAAGCATTTCAAGAGCAGGATCTGGTGGCCTTGCTACAACAAATCTCGATGATATGTAGGAAGACCACATCGGAAGCAGACGTCGAAAACTCCATAGATGTATTAGATGCCGTCACTACCTTCTCATATATCCCATTGTCGGTCCTGGATACTTGTGTGGAAGTTCTTTGCGCCATCTACGGTACAGTCACGAGTCTTGCCAAGCCGACATGGAACGCTCTCAGTAGTCTTCTCAAGCCATCCATAAGAGATAAAACTATCGCCATCGTTTTGGATATTCTACGAGAATCTCCAGAACAGCGCGGCCGCACTCTGAACACTGTTCGTGGAGCGCTTTACGTGTTGAAGAACATCATCTGCTCCAACGGCGCCGAGAACCTTCCTATTTTACCATTCGCAACCATAACCGACGCGTTACAGAGGATATTGAAGATAAATAGTGCACGCGTCGATGTCGTCGTTGTTCAGACGCTAGGCTGCTTATTCGATCATGAGGATACGATCGAGATGATTCTAGCAGAGGATTGGACCAACCTTCTCGAGTTGCTTCTCATAAGTCTCCGAAGGGACCTCGACAAGGACAGCAACGAGCTCCCATTCGACTCCAGCACGAGTACAGCTCAGTCGCCCTCCACAAAAGCGATCAAAGAAAGCACTGGTCTATCACAAGGGCTTCTGCAGATCATCAACAACTTGGATTTTATCTGGCCTAGGCTGAGCTCGCCCCAGAAGAAGGTGGTTGCAAAGTTCTTCATGAAGATTCACAGTCGGCTTACTGTTCAGTCTGCGGAACTTCTGATCAACTATTATGCGGAAGAACATCTTTGCTATCACACAAACGTTGATTGCCTGAGTAATTTGGACGACCTCATCACGTTCTTTGTCGTGGACCAGGCTTGGCCAGCGTCAACACGAAGCATTGCCATCAACACCGTCAGAAATTGCTTAGCGAGCCTGAGGGTTGGACATTCCCTGCACTTCCTTAGCCAATACATTGATCAGGTATTGCGTTGCGCAAGGTCCGAGAAGGAGGTCACGGTGCTCGAGTCGTTGGCCGAATTCACAGTGTACGTCGCAGCCATCGCTGATGATGAGCTGTTCGAGCTTGTCATCCGCGCTCTCAAGGACTGTTCTTTCCAAGAAGGACATGTTTCCACGATACCGGTCCGGAGTGTCAGATCACTTACCTCACCGTCTCCGCATCCAACGTCGTCGAAAGAAACGTTATCGCCTCAATCGCCAGCAAATGTAGCCGTCCAGACTTTGGTCCGTATATTACTTCGATCTCTGCACGACTCTGCGTCAAAGGTTGAGGAAGCCTTCGACGTGCTGCTAGATATCGCTCGCTCAAAGACATGCGAGAGTGACGCTCGCCTCACCGCCATGAAATTACTCTTCCGTCTGAGAAGCGATTCAAATCACTCCATCCTTGTCATATCTACGTCAGAAAGCGAAGACTTGGCAGCCTCTCTGTGTAGGACCGTCGATACTGGCTCCGGTGCAAGGAAGAATGAGGAAAGCTCCCGCGATCGGACCGCTCGCAGCGACGATTCTAATACCGCACGTCTGGCCCGAAGCGCTTCCGTCAACCAGCCACAAGCATACATGACAAGAGCAAACCCCCGTTCTACTAGTGGATCTGGTCGCCCGACAAAGCTTACACCTCCTCTATGGATGTATCCTGGTCCAGAGGGCCTACCTGAGGACCCGCCAACTGCGGCAAGTCCCTTTCTGTGCTCGACACTAGATATCACTGGGAATTCCTTGCCTGGTGATGTAGTTGATGTGGAAAGGACAGTGCTCAAAGTAAATATCTGGCTTGAGGTTGTCATTGGTATATTACAGCAGGGAGGAGACTGGGAGGTTTACAGTTACGTGCTGGTCCATCTCGGAGCGCAGCTTGCCAATCATTCCTTGTTTAAGGGTGCTATCCCGCAGATCAAGTTGCTTAGAAACGTTTTGTGCGAGCAAATGCAAGCAACAAGCTTTCATGATCCGCCGGCGGCTACTGGTCTAAAGAAAGCAGATGTGGCGATCTGCATCCTCCATAACCTAACCATGCTGTTGGGTTACCACAAGCATTTCGCGAGGAGTGAGGAGGATGAAATTGTTCGAACTTTCACTTCTGGTATAGGGTCCTGGGATCGTACATCGAACGTCTGCGTTCACGCCTTGATGATATGCTGTTATGAGATGCCGCTCTCGGTCACTAGGTCTTTGAATGCCATCTTGCAGAAGATGTCACAGATTATCACTCAATCTCGGGTTGCCATGCATATACTTGAGTTCCTGGGTGGTCTAGCTCGATTACCAGATGTCTATGTTAATCTTAGGGAAGATGAGCTTCGTACCGTATTTGGCATCTGCGCACGCTATTTGCAGTACTCGCGGGAAGAGCGCCAAAGGACACCGACGGCACCGTCTACCAGAACCAGCTATACGTCAAGCAGATCGAGCGGCACAGCAAGAGACTTTGCTTCAGTGACAGAACCCGACCACAACCAAATGACATCCAATGATCTGCCCCAATATGTCTATTCCTTGGCATATCATGTCATGACTTTCTGGTTCTTATCTCTAAAGCTTCCTGATCGGGCAAAACATGTCGGCTGGATCACGAAAAACCTTGTGTGGACTGATGACACAGGGGTGGAGATTATTGAGGAGCAAAGTCAGGTTACCATAGACATGATGCAGAGGACCGCCTATTCTGATCTAGGGGAGACGGCACCAAACCCCGGGTTTGGTGCTTCGTCGGATGGAGACGTTATGAAGAAGACCTGGTTGGTTGGTATGAGCATTGTCACAGTGGAGACAGTAGTGGCTTCCGGCCTATCTCAGATTACGAAACGGCAAGCAGTGAGTCAGGCCTGATTGAGCTGGTTTTCTTCAACCGCTAATACAGTTCTCAGTCTGGGACCACTCATGCAATCTATCAGCAGCAGACCGCAGTGCTTCCTCCACACCATGTCCCTTCGCCCACTGACACAATGTTCGATAGTGAAGATGCCTCTTCTCATCTTAACGTCTTTCCAAGCCACATATTGCTGCAACTAACATCTACGGTCGCACCAAATCCTCTGTCAATGCAACCTGTTCTACTTCCTGAAGACGACGCTACAAAGCGAGCGATCAGCAGCTTCGACCGCAACGACACCGTTGATGGTCACAAAGTTGGCGTCATCTACATTGGAGAAGGACAGACGAAGGAATCCGAGATCCTCGCGAATGTCGAGGGTAGTGAGGACTACCCCAATTTCCTGGCAGGCCTTGGAACTAAAGTCGCGCTCAAGGGAGCTAATTTCAACACTCAAGGATTGGACCGAGAGTCCAACATGGATGGCGAGTTCACGTACGCTTGGCGTGACCGCGTCACAGAGATCGTGTTCCACGTAACCACCATGATGCCTACAAATCTGGAGCATGACTCGCAATGCGTGAACAAGAAGCGCCACATTGGCAATGATTTTGTCAACGTCATTTTCAACCGTTCCAACCTCCCCTTCAACTTTGACACCTTCCCTTCACAGTTCAACTACGTCAACATAGTCATCACTCCGGAAGCCAGCATCTCCCCTTTCGAAACGAAACCACTCAACAGAACAACAGATACAGAGATTCAGGACAGATACTACAAAATCCAAACTCTCTCCCGTGCAGATTTCCCTTCCATCTCCCCCGCGGCTGAAACAAAAGTCATCTCCGCAAAGGGACTCCCAACTTTCGTCCGCCTCCTAGCTCTCAACGCGTCCGTCTTTTCCCTCGTCTGGTCGAACCGTGAAGACGGTGGCGAACACGTCTCTTCGTGGCGCAATCGTCTCAGGGAGATTGTCAAATTGAGAGAAAGATATGCCGGACTGGCCCATGGGACTGGGAGTGGGAAGGCGGGCGGCAAAAAGGGGAGTAATGTCGCGTTTGCGGAGGGGCCGGGTCATAGAGGGAGTATGGTCAGTGTCGACTCCGGAAATGAGGGAGAGAGTGTAGTCGAGGGATTGGATTTTTCAAAGTGGACTTTATAGGATCGATTCTTGCTGGAAGGAAAATACGGAGTTCACTCATCGCGAGACGGTCAGGAACGGCCGCAATAAAAGTCATTGCTTTCTGCTTTCTCATCTTTTGTTTCTCGATTTTGGGAGGGGTTTTTATTTCAAGATTGGTGATTTCAACGCCGGAGCTTCTAGGTCTGTTCCGGTCCGACAGTATATGCATGCAAGAGCAAGGGCACGGACAGGACCAGGGTCAGGAGCAATTTGGCAGATTGATTCCGATATGTTTGGTGCGCAGATAGGTCAAAGGGTTGCGGGTTAGGTTGATACCCACGACCCCAGTGGACCGCACAGGATTAGGAGTACGATCAGACAGGGAGTCGTCAAAATTCAGGGACCTGGAGATGGACTAGGAACACGGAAAAGTTTGACAACCTTGCGATATTTGCGCCTCGATTGTTGGTCATTGGATTGAGTTGGGTTTAGGTGGCCGGTCTGGATCTGGGTTGCTTCCGTTTGGGACTTTTCAACTTCTCAGGGGCCGGCTATGTGATGTTGATAAGCTGTGATATATAACTGGAAAGGCCCTAAGGAGGAAAAGCAATTTTGCGCGTGTCGTGCGCTTATAGGGAGAGAGATTGTGGAATGTTGAGTGAGGGAGAAGGTTTTTTTGTACTTAATGGTCGAATTCGTTTCCCCAGTCGTACCTCGTCGTCAAACATGTACAATCAGTTCTCCGTTGAAGTCCAAAGATTGAGGACCAGTAATGTGTAACGTGGAGGAAGGACATCTGAGAGATTGCCAGACATTCAAACGACGTTTCTAAGCAATTTTCATCAGACGTCTCAAAGATCAAGATCATGCAATGTTGGCAATATTAGCAATGTTGAAGACTATGAGACGAGAGACGTTCGACGAAGATAGGTTTCTACGCATCTTCACTGGACGTCTCAAAGGTTTAGGATCGGAAACAAGCAACGTGGAACCTGAGACGTTCAACAAAGATACGGTAGGTTTCTAAGCAGTCTTCATCGGACGTCTCACAGATTTGAGACCAACACGCAACATGGAAGAATTCGAGATCAGGCTCGGCGAAAACGGCGTTGAGGCGTTTCCACTTGAGCTTGACCGTCGAAGGATTGTGATTTTGCACCACTTGGAGACTACCAACGAGGATAGACAGGTTAAGGAGATGACGGTTCACATTAATCTTTTGGTGTCGGAGGAACGCAAAGCGTCGTGTCAGACACAATTCTTTTTAGGCCGACGTTGGAGTCCGTTCTAGATGAGGGCAGGGATGACAGGTTGATGCTACTGGGTGCCCTGGTTGAGATTCGCAATTGCGACGTCGAGACTTGCTATTAAAGGCGCTGAAGATGTTCCTGCGTTGGATGTGAACTCGACCATACGATGAAACAAGTGCGAATGTAAACCGGGCTCGCCCGATACACCCATTCCGATCTTCACGCTCCATGAACGCCATGAAATCCCATATAAGCGCCACTCATTTCCCACTTGCCGTTGGGAAAACCGCCAATGCCCTCGGCGATTCCGTCAACATCCAAAATCCATTATAAAACGCCACAGCCCCTGCAACAAGGATGATGTAATAAGCCAGCGTCCATGCGACGCCCAGTCTTCCGTCCGCAACCTGTACACTCTTGCCACGCTTTGGATCGTCTTTCCTTCCCAAACTCGGCGGTCCGATTGGCATACCCGCCTCGACTCGTCCCCAGAGCCTCGGCAACCCGCACCAGTTGCAGAAACTATGCGCCAGCACCACTGCCGGCAGGGATCCCGTGCGTAGGAAGAGAAAGGTGGCATACCAACCGAACACAGTCGTATACGCAAATTGCACCAACGAACGAAGTAGTGCGGGTGGCAAGGGCGTATGTGGGTGCGTGAGGGTGTACTCGTAGAAGTGGTGGATGTGCGCTATGCCGAAGTATAGGGGAGTGAGAAAGATGATATGGGTGGGGGAGACGTGAGCGAGCAGGTGGAGAGGGACAAGGAGAGAGCGGAAGACGAGTTCTTCTGTTATAGGGCCCTACAGAGGCACTATTAGCTATCATTTCAAGCGTGTGAATGGAACACAGTACCGCTACGTAATTGCGCCAACCGATCCAGCTGCTGAGGGTTTCACTGATACGGCGACCTCGGATCCAACCTTTCCATTCTCCTTCAGCAAAGCCTTTCTCGAATAAGGGTCCGGCGAATAGCAGCGCTGTGAGAACCAGAGACTTTACGATCTCTAGCGGGGCGATAGGCCACCACCCAAGTAGCCGAAGCGACCCCAGATGAGTTGCTTTGCCGAAAGTCACCATGATGTAGATTGTTGCTATTGAGCTGATGATACCAGAAAGGGTGACTGCGCGGATCCTAGCACGGATGACAGAGGGCGCATCCCGCGAAAGCAGGGGGGATGGTCGAGTTGCTGCGGTGAGATAAAAAGGAATCACATAGAGGAGAGTGTACGCAATCTTATCGAGACTTGTCAGTGATGAGATTCTGCAACATGGTCGGAGCCGTGAGTCTGTGGATTTCATTATGCCAGTTCGATGAAAATGCATGGTACCACGCAGCCTATACATAGCAAATTCATAACCAACAACAACGAAGACAGCAAGATGATAACATCTGAAGCTGAACATGTAAGGTTCGATGCAGAAAATGCTAATGATACCATCGACGTGCAGGTAAGACATGATATATAACAGCGCGCTTACCGAAAGGATTGCTGCTGATCGTGCAGATATAGCTGGTAGGTCTTTTTCTGAATACATGTTGTATCAGCACAATCTCATGTTTGTTTCATCAGATGGCGATGAAGCAAGAAGGTGAAGAGGACGTGAGCGGCTCTCGTGTGTTTCACGTTAGCCCCAACGCCAGCCAACGAATCCAACCTACCGGAATCTTTCATGTAGTAGCTTTTCAATCGATTGAAGTAATCCGTAGGCGCCATTGCAACGATAAGAATAGGTCTTGTCGTCTACGGAGTCATGACTCGCACCGTTTTCCATAAAGGCAGGCTCATCGTCGTGGATTGACCATGTCGCGCAATTCAACATCACGGCTGTTTGGGAATGTAAAACGGCAGCTCGGACCGAAGTCACCGCCGCCAAGTTTCTCGCTACCGACTTTGACAGCTTCCATCTAAACTCCTTCGAGACAAATTACTCAATCTCGGAGATAAAAAAAGAACGTGTCGTGTTTTCCCGGTACGCGTTCGACAATCGATAAGGAAAACCGTCCCGACGAACAATAGTACTGAGCAACAGCTATACACACATATTCGGCATCACAACACCCAGTGCCGTCTCTTGCGAGGAAGATCAATTCAGGCGGGTACCTGAATCAAGAACCATCGAGGCAAAACAACATCTCCAAGGCCAATTGCAACTCTACCTCAGCGAATCGCACGACGAACAACGTGCAGCTTGCATGAATTTAATTTTCAACACCCCTTAAGCTTACATCGTTTTGTGTCTGCCACCAACATATTCTCCGACTCTTTTTCATTTTCCGTTTTTCATTTTCCATTTTCCCTTTCTTTTCTTTTCTCGGACATAAATCATCTACCATAATCGTTCTCTCTCTTGTATCACCCAACTTCTGTCATTTTCCATTGAATCTTGCCCAGATTCCTCAACAATCCTTTAGACCATCTCTTGCATATACTTCAAGTCCTTCCTTCAGCACCCATTCGATCTCAGTGCGTTTATAACAATGTCTTCAAAGTTCCCCATAATTATCTGATACCCCACGTGCGATCTGCAATCACCGCCCAAGCGAAATGACCTCCCCGAAACGACGAGCCCTCCATGAACGAACAGACTCCCACACAAACGAAATCACGTCTCCTTCCTTACGAATTGTGGACGACTCGGAAGCGCACATCTACACTAGCAATCCCTATCCGACGCAAGCATCCCATATACTCTCGCCAAGCAATGGACAGGGATTGCTGTTTGGGGAAGATGAAGGTGTTTCAGATGAAATCACCTTGACAAAACCGTTTGCAAGCTCATCACCTAAAGGTCGTAAATGGAAGGGGAAGAGGAAGGGGAAGGTCATAGCGAAGACGACGAATGTGTCCGAGACCGGATCACCCTCGACTGCCGACGCTTCACCTTTCTCACCTCCTGCTCCTGAGTACAGTCAAGTCACAACACCTGCATCGTCTTCACCAACTAAACAACAATTTCCAGCAGACTTGGGCTTAAATCTGGAGAGGAAATTGTCGGACGAAATCATACAGCTCCCGAGTATACCGGAGCCTGGCATAGCAAGATGTAGAACAGACTTGCCGGAGTCACCATCAGCTGCTCCACCTCTTCCGGACATTCCGGTCCCAGACAGCATAATCTCGAAACCTTCGAAAGTCTCCATCTCTTCGTCAGCGTCTACGGAGACTGTCGCGCGACCACGCCATACAGACCGCTCTAGTCGAGCATCGTACAGTGCCTTTCCACCTCTAGATCGACCCTCCTCGTCAAGATCCACGCGCAGCTTCTCAACGCCTGTGGCACCACCTCATCCAATTGTCGATCGCTCTGGCGGTTCTCCGTCACGTACGTCTTCAAGCTATCCTTCGGTTCAAGGCCGCCGCACTTCGTCCGTTCCCTCGCATGCAGACCTTCAAGCAGCCATCAAGAGTGGCGCAAACGTCCAATACCCTATCGTCCGAAAACCTGTGGCATCGGGTTCATGGGCGGATACAACTATCAGTGTCCCAAAGAGGCCATCACGGATGAGTGAGCACAATTCATCGCGGCGATGGAATCCTCATCTCTCTATTGTGCGCTCGGATTCGACGGGGGAGGGAAGCAACGAACGCTATCCATTACCGGTCCAAGAGGCAGAGCCAGCAAGTGTCACCTCTTCAATGGTTGTCGAGGGTCAATTAGAAGCATCCGGTCCACTTGCACCGCCTCGACCGCTTTTCCCGCGCAACCGTGACGGCACTGGCTCCACGATCCGCGTCGTAGATCAGGAGGACGATAGGACTACGAACCTACAATCGCGACCTTTGCGATCACAAGCGTCTGGTTTCCTAAGCATCCTTTCTTCGGGTTCAGTGAAACGTAAAGCCCAGAGACCTAGTGAGGTACGGACAGAGCCAGGTTCGAGGGGAAGTTTCCTGAGAGACAGTATCCCGGCGTGGGCAAGGTACGTCACCATAGTGGCAACCACGTTCATGAGGGTAATGTACCAAGAGTGTCTTATACTAAACTGCCAAAAGGATTCACTATGCTCGCTCTCACGATGCTCTTCCAGGCGCTCCTGGCTCCTCGACAGAGGGCAACGATAGTCCTTCGCAGAACGCCTCCCCTGTCACGGACAACTTCCCGGTGGGTATATACCGGCCACGAAACCGCCCTCACGAAAACGACATCGCTCGCCGTGGCTCTATGGAGATCACTGCGGCGCCGCGGGATGAGGGAATTGTTGAGGTCAGGGGTCCGCCGAGGCGAAGGGTGACAACAATGTGGTCGCCAAGATTGCAGCATGACAAGCGCGCCGCGAAAAGGAGTATCTGGAAAGCGCCGAGTCTAGATGAGAAAGCCGAGGGAAGTTTGTTGAGCAGGAGGAATGTGCAGATTATTATGTTTACTGTTGGATTCGTCTTACCTTTTGGTAAGCCTCTAATATTCCTCGATGGACAATGTAGCAATCGCTAACATGTAACCAGCATGGATGGTCGCTTCTTTTCTTCCTCTGCCGCCGAGGCCTGTCGCCAGTGGAGAAAAGACTACGAGTCGTTCAGACGTTGAGCAGGCCATGGAGCAAAATCTCGGCCCTATCGACGAAGCCCGGTACCAAAACGCCAGATGGTGGCAGTATGTGAATAGGATAATGTCTATTGTGGGAATTCTGATCCTCATCACTATTGTGAGTTACCTTCCCAGTACATTCCACGCCGTTACTGACTGATCTCTAGATCGCCTTGGCCGTCGTCGCGGCCCGTATGCGCGACTCCTGAAGCTTTTACTCTAACTTTCCATTTCTTTCAGTGACGCACCTTGATCATATGTCCATAACGGCAGACCGCCATGATAATATTTCATTTGTGAGTTCCTACGCTTAATTTGCTGTACGATTATATGTCTGGAATGACCTTCCTACATACGCAATCTCTTTATGCCCCTATGTCCACGAAGGATGGAAAGGAAATTGAATTCATGAGACGAAACGGGCGGGAGAAGATATACCCCTTTAACGATTTGCTTCTCAGGTGCATCAGCTTTGCTTTTCAGTGTATCCGAATTAAATTACTTTCGCACCGTCAGACATTGATGACGTGAAATACAGGATGACGATGAAAGTAGTAGTGGTGGCCATCCAACCTCCGTAGGGAGCCTCATAAGTATCAAGCTGTCCCTGTAGCACGTGAGATTATCGCACTTGTAGCATAGCTTCTCATCTCAACAGATTATATAATCCTTCCTTTAGACATAGAAGTTCTTTTTACCGACCTGGGACTTTCATCTTACACAGACAGTCATCCCACCAACTTCTACAGTCTGGTATACCAATGGCGTTTCCACTACAATAAGCTACTCCAATACGCCATGCATGGGGCATTCCCCTGCTATCCATCTTCGGAAAGTCTGGGTAAGCACTTCAGCGCAACGACCACCACCCTTCTACATGTATGCTAAGCATCATCAAGTAGAGTAGGGTGAGTATAAACGACTAAAGTATGATGGTCACATCGGCCTAAGTTCGCCAGCTGACTAACAGAACTGACTAAGCACCGTATCCCCACCGTCGTGTCATCGTTCACCATGCCAGAGAACAAGAATAAAAAGAACATCTCAGAACATATGACGATAGAGAAACAAAAAGAAAAACTGCGAACGCCGGGAATCGAACCCTGGAGGAAATTAGGGCAAGTCTGAGGGGAAAGGATTCATAGTTGTGGACCTACCGAACCTCGAGCATGGGAAGCTCGAATTCTGCCACTAAACTACATTCGCTGGATTTTTAAATTGAACGTTGATATGATACATAAAGGGATCGAGAAGAGGCGGGCTTGGTTAGCCTGCATGTCATGAGTAAGGTAGTGTCGCCAGAACATCCAGAGCACAAATAGTCCAGACACGCCCCAGTTGCGTGGCATAGCATAACAGCTTCCAAAGCAATGACTTGCGGCTTCTTTACCAACAAATAGAAGTTCTCTATAGTGAAGACACTGATCTATAATGAGTCTTCATCAGACCTTCTGTGTTCTGAACCCCGGCCTCTACTTGAGATTCACCTGATTGGTACTAGTGGAAGTGATCTTATCACACGAGAGGCGTCCACAACGACGTCGCAACTCTACACGTAACATACTTGTATCTTGATCTGGCCAAACGTCATAGTTTGACGTGAACTACCAGAGCTACGATGGCGTCTAAGATAGAGAAGACAATTGCCCGACAACAAGAAAAGCATGTCATCCCGAAGTATCATTACACTCGGGAACTAATAATCTGTCCAGGATTGCAGAAGGCCAGTTCTACGAAGCACACCAACAACTCCGAGTCGTCGCATCCCGCTACGTCAAGCAGGAAAACTGGAATGCCGCCATCGACATTCTTTATGGCGGTGCGCAGTCGCTGCTCATGGCTGGTCAAGGAGGTAGTGGTGGAGATCTTTGCATGTTCTTGATGGAAGTATACAACAAGGCGGAGCTCATACCTGATGCGGGCAACAAGGGTATGCACCAAGCTACTCTTGATCATAGGAAAGGCTGATGGAAGGATAACGCAGGCAAATTGTTAACTCTATTGAGAGCCTTTCCTGCTGAGGAACCAACAAAGAAAAGATTCGTAGGGGAGATCATCGGGTGGTCAAGCAAGTTTGGGGAATTCCCAGCCGGGGATCCTGAGCTTCATCATGTCGCGGGCACGCTATATGCTGAAGGTAGGCCTTCAACCACGCTTTGAGACTATCTGCTCTGGCTCAAGAGATCGCAGAGCGCGAGCCCTACGACGCAGAACGGCATCTCGCTCTCGGCACAAATGACTCCGCAGAATGCCTTGCACGACTCGAATACGACTGGTATACCGAAGACGACTCACACACCGCAGCGCTCTATGCTGCACGCGCCATATTCCCTTACATCCTGACTGGTAACGTTCGCTCGGCGAACAAAGCCCACCTCATCTTCACCAGCCGCCTCAGTGCCTCCAACAAAGCTCTCGGTGTGCAGGAAGTCAGTGGCGCCAACTCCGACCTGCGTGTATATCCATCGCTACCACTGCTCAACTTTCTTGGATTGCTTCTGCTGGCAATACAGAGAGGCGGTGCAGATCTGTTCAGGCAGCTGACCAAACACTATGCACCACACATCAAAGATGTAGGGACGTGGGATGACGCGTTGGCGCAGACTGGGGAGATGTATTTTGGAATAAAGATACCAAGGCCAGGAAATCCACTGTTTGAGATGATGGGTAGCATGTTGTTCGGCGGTGGAGGCGGTTCCCCGAAACCGTCAACACCGAAGGTCAAGGCAAAGAAGGTTGAAGCTCCGGCACCGCCAGCAGTAGACCTTGATTGAGGAAGCTGTTATAAATCTTTGGCAAGCATAGATATATGAGCGCATGGTCTTCTCTACTTATCTCGATACGGGTATCATAACAATATATCAGATGCTCATACTGTTGACGTTTGAATCATCTGAGCGAAAGTCCTTATCCCGGTGCTTCTTGCTCAGCCTCGAACATCCAGTTGTCTTCTTCCAGAGATGCCACCTTGTTCCGTAGACTTGCCTGAACAGCGGCCAATAATTCTGTGTCACACCTCAGCACAGCGCCATCAAACGTGATACGGCCTCTGTTTCGCTTACCGGCTGGTTCACTTGGCTGTCGACTCCGATTCCTGTACAACTCCACCAGCTTTGCTTCAATCTCTATTTTCTCATAAGCGGAGCCCTTCTTCCAAAGTCTTCAAACAACGCGGGAGTACTAACTTTCTTTCTCCTTCGCCTCGTCTTCCGGGCCTTGCTCCTCTCCCACAGCAGGAAGCAGCGGTAGCTCTACCTGGTAATTACCATTCTTGTCTCGGATCACTATATCTGCGCTGTTATCTTCTGGTGATGCTTGTAGTGTTGTTGCCGAAGTAGAGGTCGATGCACTTGTAGGGCGTCGGCTGAGGTGATGATGGAAAAGATTACGGCGAACATTAGAGGCGGAGGTGGTGGTACGGGAAGGGTTATTTCGGGAGGTCATCGTAGTGACTCTGGATGTTGTTGTTCGTGGTTTTAGAGGTGTGACCGAACGCGGGATCAATACAAAACGGTTCCAGAGGTAGGGATTCACTATAGGGCTGAACTAGCGTAACTCCGTAGTAACCGAGCATCCTGGGCAAGCTCTGGACATCATCTTCCTAAATACCTTGGCAACGCATTCATTGCAATCCATTGAGCTATCAGTTAATGTATATCCGGGTCGGTAATCGATTAGTATGAGCAAATTCGGGATCCAACCTCTTACGCGGTTTGCGGGATCAAACACAGCGATTCGCAGGCCGAAGGTGAACTCAAGGCCCACATCAGGACGTCTCAGTTGGTCCTGACTAGGCGCAGGAGATTGCCTACTTTTCCTATGACGATGCTCATCAATTCCACCTCGATGACCGCTCCCTACGCTACTACTACCCTCCGCGGCTTGGCGCAGATCTGTCGAAAGGCTTCGATACCTTTCAGCAGCTTGACGACACAGCGGACGACCATCTCGACAGCTTATTGAATACCATCATAGCGTTTGAGAAGGAGTCAGGAGTGAAATGTGACGCAGACATCATAACTTGGCGGGGGATGATGACGAAGGTCAGCGAGCGACGCTTGCCCGCAACGTAGAAGAAAAGAACAGAGATTGATAATTATTCTCAGATAATGGCCACGCCCTTTGATAATATGAATGGGTACGCATATCATCAGGTACAAACTGAGAGGCTTATCGCTTATAGAGATGCAGCTTCGAGATGAATGCGACCTGTTTCCAAGTGCGCGATCCCCGGTCGAATAGGGCATATCCATTGTAGCTGACCCTGTTGCCTGACGAAGGGCACAATGTAGGCATCCTGATATCCGTGCCCGAGACGCGTCAAGCTATTGACAAAGTTAAGCTTCATTGAAGAGAATCATGAACAAAAGCTGGTCCAGCGCCAATCGCAGCACAGCCAGCTTTCAACGCCTGGTGCGCCTTCGCAAGATTTGATGAGCTATTGGGGTATATTCTCATCATCTTCGCTGGGAATGTACCTGAATAACGATGGGATCATGCAGGGTACAAGTTTGAGACTCTATCCCTCATACCGGACACGTGGGATCCCACACCGCGGGACTATATCGATAATCGCGAAGACCTCATAGTCAATAATCATGCCCAATATTGCTCGGTCGTTCGAACCGGTATCGGCAAGGCAAAGATGGTGTTAGGCGGCGAAGTTGATGCTGGTGAGTACCCATGCTGGTTTTTAGCAAAGTACATGCTAATCTTTCTCAGTGTGGGACTGTAAACCGGAGAACAAAGACGAGCCAATCAATTGGGTCGAACTGAAGACTTCTGCAGAGATAGTGAACGACCGTGACATGCTGAAGTATGAGCGTAAGCTATTGAAGTTTTGGATCCAGTCGTTTCTTCTCGGGGTGCCGAAAATCATCATGGGCTTCCGCAGTAGGGACGGGATATTGCAGAGACTCGAGGAGCTGGAGACTAAATCTATCCCTGGTATGGTAACCAGACAGGGTAAGGGTTCATGGGATGGCAATGTTTGCATCAACTTTACTGCGAGTTTCCTAGACTGTGAGTATAGTCAGCGGCGATCAACTCAGGTAGACTGAGTCTCTACAGGGTTGAAACGAACGATTACTGGCGATGGGGTGTGGAAGATCCGTCGTCGGGAAAAATCCCCTGTAGTCGAAGTGCTCAAGCAAGAGGAGTCTGGCAATGGAGACATCCTATCTCCGGAATTCTTGGCATGGCGAAAGGAATGCGCACCCAGTGGTGATAAGATATGAGAACACACACCGATAACACGATTCGCAAAGCTCGTTTCTATGGCTCTAACGCCTAATCTCAACGATCACGCAGGCGGTACGAAAAGATGCGGCTTCATGTTGATCTTGCAGAGCTTCGACACACAACCACTCAGCTGCAGCAACGTTTGCACTCCCTCCAATATCCGCATATGCGTAAATCCGATCTCCTTGATGAACTCCAGCTTCGAGTGTTCCGAAAGTGTCGGTATAGTCTTGGTAACACGGAACATGGTGCTGATGATATCATGACTCGAGTATCCCAGATTCCACAGCTCATTCAACGTCTCCAGTGCCGCGTCGATCTTCCCCTCCCAGCATGCTTTGATCATGGCTTGCACTTTGATCGGATGCGGACTATCCACAACCCTGAACACGTTGTCTCCGCTCACGAATCCGAATCCCGCCCATGTGCTTTGCAAGTTGTTGATGGCTTGCCGCATGTCGCCTTCAGCACTGAAGACCAGAGCAGCAATACCGTCCTCACTATGCTCAACTTTCTCCGCGTCGCAGATCTGCATCAATCGCTTGACGACTTGGGCATCGGTCAGGCGAGCATAGCGGAGAATGGCGCAGCGAGACTGAAGGGGTTCGATGATTTTATTCGACATGTTGCAGGCGAAGGCGAAGCGGGTGGTGGAAGAGTATATCTCCATCGTACGTCGTAGGGCTTGTTGCGCGCCGGAAGTCATGCTGTCAGCTTCGTCGAGGATGACAAGCTTTTGGCGACCTTGTGGGAGAGTGACCTTCTTTTGTGCAAACCCTTTGATACGATTTCGTACAACATCGATACCTGTTTCGAGCGAGATCATAAGTAAAAGAAGTCGGCATATGTCTCTCCTAGTATTACCTCGTTCGTCACTAGCATTGAGTTCCAAGACAGCTTCTTTGTACGCATCTCCAAGCAGTTGCCTCGCGAGACACAATATCGAAGTCGTCTTGCCAATCCCAGGCATGCCGGAGATGATGACATGTGGCATGTTGCCATCTTTCGCAATGATCTTCAACCGTTCGATCGTCTCGGTGTTGCCCACAATATCGTCGAGGTAGACTGGACGGTACTTCTCCACCCTATGGGATTATGAGTCGGCATATAGCTTGCGTAGCGGATCTGGGAACAACCAGCGTACCAGGGTAGCTCATAGTTCGCTGCTGCTCCATTGGTGTTTGCCTGAAGGCCTCTACGGGCTCCAGCTGTTGATGACTCTGCTTTCACCATCATACTGATTACGGAAAATATGAAGGCATGGGGAGATCCGAGAATCCCCCCACGCGTTGATTTAGGCGAGCGCTCTCACAAGGCTGAGGAAGCCCCTGAGTTTCAGCCATCAACCATACGGGGATTTACCTACTCGAGACGGTAGCGGTACTTCAAACACGACATAGTTGGACCACATCTCAGGGGTCCTGATATCTTCCTAGAGTACGATGACGTATAGATGTCTTACACCATTGTAAATCCTTTCTGCAAGGTATCTCAGCTAGACACAGATGAAATATCATAAGCCAGTTGTCTGGCTCGAAGATGTAATACTGTAGCACCAGATGCTCAGATCGCCGTCACCATGAGCTCCGGGTGGAAAACGGATCGCGGACATTCAATAGAAAGCGCCAGAGTCTTTGGCAGGACGCGTAAGTCAAGCGGCAGAGTTTAGTAGGGTGACGCTGACTAGAATGTTGTTTTAGTGAGCTTTTGACAAATCCAAGCACTCTGAATCCAGATCAGTTTTACTGATTCTTTCAAGCTTTCTTTCATACATCTACGAATTACCTCTTTATTAATGCCTTTCTCTATCTGAAGCCACCGCAAAGCCACGGAGTGGCGCGGCTTCCGCCAACTAAATTTCTTGGCGTATATCGTTCCAGACCGGACTTCCGGTGTGCAGGGAACCGAAGCTCTCTTCGGCTGTGCATCCTCTTGATTCTGCATACTGTAGGTAAGACTGAATCATTCACGAAGATACTGTGTAATAAATTTGTTACTTCAGACCTCATTACCTGCACTGAGCTCTTTGTCCACCTTTCGGAGAATGATGTCGGCGCATTTCCATTTTGAAACCCACGTCACCGCATATCGGCATCAATAACAAATTCGCTAGGTTGAACCTCCAACCCAGAAAGATCGAAAGCTTCCGCCTGCGCAGACGCTAAGGTAGCGTTCAAGGGTTCCCAGTCGGATTCCGGTAACTGACCGCGTCATCTACACAGGCGGCTCGAACTCTCACTTAATCAAAGATTTGTTACACTCGCGCGCCTCTTCAGCGCTCCTGTTGTCTACATATTTCCCTTCACCTTACCTCCATCACAACAAAGCTATCACCATGAGAGGTCTTTCAGTATTTGCTGCGACAGCGGGTCTGTTGATAGCAGGGTCAGATGCCATACGATTATTGCAACGAGATGCAGCTCCAGCTGTGCTTGGGCTTGCCATCGAAAGGAAAGATGTGTCGGATTCAGTGGCAAGAGATAGACTACGACGAAGACAAAATACGAAAACTGTCACAGAGCCTCTAGACAACGAGGTAGGCTCATATGAAGCAGTTAGTGGGTCAGGATACTGAACCAGCGGCTGACTGCTTCATCCAGGCAACACTGTACTTTGCAAATGCCAGTCTCGGAACGCCACCACAAAAACTACGATTACACATCGACACTGGCAGCAGCGATCTCTGGACAAACGCCGCATCATCGGGGTTGTGTAAATCGAAGGGCGATCCATGCTCGATATCAGGGACTTACGATGCCAACTCTTCATCAACATACAAATTTGTGTCGAGCGACTTCAATATCTCATACGTCGATGGATCAGGTGCTACAGGCGACTACGCTACTGACACTCTCCATATCGGTGGACAGGATCTGGCAAACCTCCAGTTTGGTATCGGCTACCGCTCAAGTTCGCAAGGTACGTGATGTACAGATGAGTTACCTTGAGAGGAGACCCAAATACTAACGGCTCGTAGAGAGTATCCTAGGTATCGGCTACGCAATCAACGAAGTCCAGTCTAATCGCAACAACAAGCCACCATACCCTAACGTACCTCAGCTCATGACAGACAAAGGCTTGATTAACTCCAACGCTTACAGCTTATGGCTCAATGACCTAGACGCAAATACTGGGTCCATCCTCTTCGGCGGTGTGAATACCGACAAGTACCACGGCCAGCTTCAAACGCTCCCTATCATAAAGGAAGGCTCGGTTTTTGCCGAATTTGTCATCGCTCTAACCGCTGTCAGTATTTCCAGCAACGGGCACAAGACGTCTGTCGACATCGGTGGCCGTTCATCGCCAGTGCTGTTAGACTCCGGGAGTAGCCTCACATACCTTCCTGATAAGCTCGCTCAAAGCCTGTTCCAGGAAGTTGGAGCGCAGTATTACAACCAACAGCAGGCCGCATACGTACCGTGCTCGCTCATGAACAACGACACCACCATTGACTTTACCTTCTCTTCACCTACCATATCTGTTCCGATGAACGAACTTGTCATCAATCCCGGCACCAACCCCGACGGCAGCCAAGTCACGTTCAACGACGGTACGCCTGCATGCCTGTTTGGCATTTCGCCGGCGGGTCAGAGCACGGCTGTCTTGGGTGACACCTTCCTTCGCAGCGCGTACGTTGTGTATGACCTGGCCAATAATGAAATCTCCCTGGCACAAACGAACTTCAATTCCACGCAGGACAATATCCTGGAGATCGGGACTGGTACCAAGAGCATTCCTGACGCTACCGGCGTCGCAAACCCCGTGACAACAGGTGCAGGTGCTACCGGCGGCGCGAGGATAGGTTCCGCCACGGGCCCAGGAGGGCCTACTAAGAGCGCAGCCAGCGCGACAAAGACTGCCGGCGCTGTGCCTACGCATGTACCTCTCGGTGCCATGGCTGGCGCCGCCGGCGTAGGGCTGCTGTTTGCATTATAGAATGGTTTCTCCTCTGGCTTTATCGGTGAGTGTAAGCGTGCATCACGTAACCTTTCAGAGGTGGGCAGCATTGCAGGGGTTCCGGACAGCGTGTGCTACATTTAGCTCTCTATAGATAGCGTCTTTGTACCGTTTTGGCGCAATACATAGGATATACAGATCAGCATGGCTGAACATCAGCCTCTGAATGAGATGATACACTCCAACAGCAGAAGTCAATGGTACGTAATTCTGGTGAAAAGGAGATACAGAACAGAACATTTTGCAGATTCAGGCTGGGTGGCAAAGGGCCTCGTGGTTTTGGGAATATCATCATTGAACGTCTCAGATTGTATGACTTGGGAAGCCTTTTTTCAGTTCTGCCATGAGAGTCACTGTACAGATAGATGTCCAATGAACTGTGTGGTTGACGATATTTCAGAGCAATGCCACCACCTCGGCCACACCCGTCAACCAACGTATTCATAAACAGTGCGACCTTGAAGATACTGACGAGAGTAGAGAAAGGTGAAAAGATAGGTTAGATCCTCAGAAAGAGCGACGGGCTTCTCATATCGAGCCTTGGACAGCCCTTCGTCTGTGCAAAGATCAATATCCAACGAAGGCTAGCACTTCCCGACGATGCTCCCTGGTGACTGCAACACCGATGTTGCGGGCAATGGCAGCGTATAAATAATGGTAGTGCTACATTGAAAGGATGAAGGATCATCATGTCATGGTAAACTACCGTCTCGGCTTCGCCTTCAAGCCTGCTTGCTGCTTTTCATCGTCATGTAGAAGGGGGTGTGTTGCCTTAGACGTTCAATGGCCATGTCAGAAAACCTACAACGGTCATCATCATTGTCTGGGGTTAAGCATCAAGTTATGGATATAATATGTAGACGTTCAATGATCACCTCAAAAACCTCACTGGCTTTCACCATCAGCGTTCAATGTCAGTCATCACAGTATGAATTTGTCTGTAGACGTTCAATGATCAAAGATAAAACCCCATCTCGTCGAGCATATCATCCGTTTTATAAGTTTCATAGGTTTTCTATATCTTTGATTATGGTATATCTATCCATCTTGGAAACGGTCCACCCCAGAGAACCAATCAGATGGACGTAAGGTTTATAGCGAATATGTGACATCAATTGGACGTGGGGCTGTGGGCACTGTTTGTTAGGGTATGCTTGACAGTTGCGATGAGAAGGTCGCGATTTTCATTCCATGGGGCTGGATGTTATGATTATGTCATGGTGCCATCACGGGCTGATAGTACTAAGTCAATATATATATAGTAGTTGAAGGCACGCCCAGCCTCTTTTCCATAGACATGGCATAAGAGATTCACTCTTGTAAAACACATTGAATTCCTTGCGCGTTGCAAACGCATCACTGTGTTCAAGTCCGCTCACCCAAGACTGGCATCTTCTTGAACCCGCCTAAGACTTATAGCTGGTCACCTGCGGCGTTCCCGGACATGGCGGATCCGAGAATTTGGTCTGTACAAAGACTTTCTGCATTTTGTCCTCTTTATTCTCGAACTTTGAGTATATGATATCCAACTCCTCCATCAAGACGCGATGGGTGACCATCATGAGCGGATCAATTTGCCCGTTCTGAATCATTTCGAGAAGCTTCTCCCAGTAGAGATGGACAGGCGCTTGACCGTTGCCGATGAGACGGATACCGCGTTCCATAAGAGCTCCAACGTTGAAGTGGTTGGTCTATCAAGATATTGTTAGCGAAGGGGTACACAGTAAAGTCGAGGAACCAAACTTACATAGCCAACATAGACGCCAGTGATACCGCAACGACCGAAGCTCTTGACGGACGTGATCATCTCGTTGATAATCTCTGAAGTGTCGGTCTCGAAACCCAACATCATCTCAAAATAATGAGCCCAACCCTTGGCGTATTCGCCAGCAACGCATTCGAGTGCGACATCTGGACCACCGTGGACCATGTCCTTAAGCTCAGCGGTCACCGTCCGTCCACGGGGTAGCCCGGTGTAGTTGAGCGTCTCGACTTTCGGTATTTTCGACTTGACAAAATCCAATCGCCAAGAAGCGGGACCGCCGTCGATGAGGATGACCCGAGAAGCTCCGTTCATGAAGCTCATCTCCGCGCACATTTGCCCGATGGGACCTGCTCCCCAGATGGCGACAACATCATCTTGCTTGACGCCAGTATCGACGACGCAATTCCAGGAGGTGGCGAGAACATCGGAGAGGAAGAGACCCTTCTCATCGGGAACGTCATCGGGAAGTTTCAGTAAGTTGACATCTCCATACGGGACGCGGACGTATTCCGCTTGTCCGCCAGCAAAACCGCCCGTGAAGTGAGAGTATCCGAACATGCCTGCAATACCTATTAGCAAGGTAATTCGTTACCCAGGTCTTTTCGCTAACCAGCTGTCTGTCCTCCATACATCATATTCTCGGTCGCATTTGAATTCGTTCGCTCGCACTGCGAAGAAAGCTTTCTCTTGCAGTACATACACTCTCCGCAGGCGATCTGGAAGGAAGCAACGACACGGTCACCTTTCTTCAGGCCTTTCACCCCAGGGCCCATTGAGTCAACTTTTCCGCAGAACTCATGGCCGAGGATATCGCCTTTCTGGAGTTGGATGACAGAACCTGGACCCTCCAGTCAGACCAAATCTATGTTGGGAGGTAGCGGTCGAACAAACCATGCAGAAGGTGCAAGTCACTCCCACAGACTGTGCTCCCAGTAACCTTCAGTATAACGTCGCGGTCCTGGAAGACCCTTGGCTTCGGCGTCTCAACTATCCCCACCGCCGTGCCCCTCATTAGCCCCAACTCCTGAACACTGCTGCGATGACAGTGCCTTCTCACCAACTTTCACATCATTCTTCCCCATCCAGACCAAGGCCTTCATCTGCTCCCCACTGGGGTCCGCATACTTCGCTCGGTCGCTTGCCGGGTTTGTCACGTTTTGCTCTGTGGTCGCGGTGTCGGTGTGGCCCAGTACCTTCTCGACCAGGTTTGCTGCTTGAGACATGCTCATCTTGACGGTGGTTGTGATTTACCAAAGTTTCTCTGGAAGAATTTTTTATATTCGTTTTACCAGAAAGAGAGCTTCAATGGAGGAGGAAATGTGACCGTTATGATACCATACGTGCAATGACCGCCCGCGGAGAGAACTCTGACATCATCCATCTTTGTAACTTATGGTGCTAGTAAGTCATTTATTCAATGGGTCGAGATAATATACGAAGATTTGTTCCAAACTCCAAATGAAGCTCTTAACAGGGCTATACATTACGTTAAGAAGACTCAAAGAGCTTGAAAGTCGGCGGGGAAATTCTTAGAATGCTTGAACGTTCAAGATGTGATGAATGGATGCTGCCAGCATACTTGTACTGGTACAGTTGCCAAACAGCCTTCACTTGTCACAATATCTAGTAAATCCTTGCTCTCATCAACCACATGATGTTGTCAGTAACAATCTCAGATCGTTCGGAGATGTTGGGCGACACTCTCCAAGTCGTATGTGCTGATACGTTGGACACAAAGGGAAAGAAAACCCGCATCAGCGTTGAACGTCTCATAGGTTTTGCAGTTTTTCTGTATCTCCGTTTATCAGTGTCGTTCTTGGACAAGGTTTCTTGTATGTTATGATCAGACCTTGAGATGTCCAATGGAAGTTATTCTCATTGATCGTCTATCAAGCTTGGAACCTGGAGTGCCCCATAGTATATAGACTGGGGGTCTTACAGTTCAGACACTTCGGGCTTAGAAGTCTGCCGACCCTACAACGAATGTACCTTTGTCGTGACACGGTTCATATCTAGAGGTGGCCGATATTCCCATCGGATGTCATGCTCCGTATGCTACTAGAGACATCATCTCCGCTTTGAGATGCGAAATCCAAACTTATGTGAGGATTGGATAAACAAGTTCCCAGAGGTTGGTCTGGCAATCATATCTGACTAAGGGCTACATCGATGCTACTGCTGTAGCGTATGGGCATACACACGGTAGAGACTCCGCTTCCCTGACGCTCAAATTAAACGCCAACGCCCAGATACCTTTTCCCGAACCATCACCGACGGCCGGTCTCCTTTCTCAGCCTCCCCGCTGCAGTCGATGGTGTAGGCTCCGGCCAACCGCCAACCGCATCCTCCACTTCTTCCAGGAACGTCGTACTATTGTGCACGCTCGTCCCTCCCAAAACTACCCGGACGCCGGGAGAGCTAGCATTGACCTGTGCCACCATCTTCGCCTCTTCATACGAAACACCTCCGACAATGAAAACAATAATGTCTTGAGGCTTGTCCCTCGTGGTGCCACCTCCTTCGATGAATGGATACTGCTGTTCTCGTAATCGACCTTTGATTAGATTCTGCAACGTGAGCTCTAACCTTGGCGAGTGCTGTGTGTAGACGTTTTCGACGCCTTTCAGACCTTTGAAGCGGTCTCTGGCCCCGGAGAAGATAGATGCGGATTCGAAGAGATCTGAGATGCCTCCCGCTGTTGTAGGAGTCTGGAGAGAGTGATGGTACGCGAGCAACTTCGGGATAAGGTTGATGCGGCGTTGAGGAATGTTTCCAGCCACTGAGAGGAGATCGAGAAGCATCGAGAGGGCGTTTGACGGGTGCTTTTCGTAGCGGAGAGAGTAGAGGGCTACTAAGCGGAGTTTGGCATCTGCGGGCACGCTGGGAGACTGTATGAGTCGTTGAATGTTCTGTTCTCCTGATCAGCAGGCTCCTTACAATATGATTAAGACCATGAGCAAGCGCCAACCCTACCTTCAAGTCGTTGGCGTGGTTGTCGTTGCAGGCTAGGCTCTGTTCCAGCTCGCTGACATCCAGAAGGCTATCCTCGCCAACTCTTCTACTCAATTCTCCAACTAGCGTAACATGCTTGCTAACGTTTCCTGAGAGTTTTCGAAACTCTGGGTAATCTTCGACGAACCGCTTCATGTCCGCGATTGAGTCGATGCTCATGTTGCTTTTAGTCTTTGATTGATACTGCTCAACATAATCCTTGATGTTGCCCCCGAGATCTCCGAAATTGAGATACATGTTCTTCTTAAAGAAAGGATCTTGGTCTTGTGAAAGGACGATTTCCTTCAGCTCAGGTCTCACATCTGGAACATCGCTCAGGTCAACCCTGCCGTTGTGGATACCAAGAAGCTCATGTACCATGGCTTGATAAGTCCATTGCGTCAATAAAGGTGTAATTGGGTCATCCCTCCGGTCGAGAATTAGCAGTATAGGAGGTGTATCCGTCTTCCTGAAATCAAAAAGCTGTTCCTCTTGCGTCATCTGATAACGCACTTCTGTAGCTAGCTTCTTCGCTAATAAGCTATTCTTCTCATACCGTATCAGAGGTCTTTTCTTCAGTGATAGCAGTAGGGCGATAAGCCCTTCTGTCGAGCGCTGCAAGGCATCTGTATTCCAGAGATCCGGGCTGCTGCTCCATAATCTCTGCTTCGGAAATCCCAAATTGAAAGAGAACAGATCAGGATTGATGACAATATAATCTGCGAAGTATTCATGGACTGCTCGGACGACCTCGTGATCATCTGCTTCGGCCAGACGCTCGAGGGATGACTTCCGAATGATATTGCTGAAGTCTATCCTTCCAAGTCAACGGTCAACGTACGATCGGCGAACTATACGCTCTGAGTCCTCACAGATATTGTATTCCCCATACTTAGGTTCCCTGAGTTCATCGATGAGGAATTGTATGGAGTCTGGAGAAGGGCGCACGAAGCATAGGCATCGCAGATGGCGCATCTTCTCTCGCGCTTGATTGTCAAGGCGGCTGCCAACCTGTCAATGATGATTGGGCATTGTAGAACAGAGAGACGTACTCGATGAGGTAGACCTCATGGTTAAGTAAGGCGGACTGTGTAATGGCTGTTGAAACTATCGATACCTGCATCTTTTTAGCATACTGTGGAAGAACTTCCATACGTCCAAGATTCGCACTGTCTCACTGTCAAGCAAAAGGATTTTCATCTTCGCTGATGACGTTCCGGAAACATTGTCCCCTGCGGACACCATTCTGGAGAAGAAGCCAGACACTGCAGAGACCACGTCCATCGTGGCTTTGCTCTGGGAGGACCGGTGTTGGACGAAAAGGGTACGAGCGCAGGCAGTGCTCAGTTTCGAGCAGTCGTGGTTTTCGAGGTTGGCATGCTGCTGCTGGACGCAATTCGTAGGATAAACGTTCGTAATGAACCTCGAATACCATGTGTACTCTACTCTGCTAGACCGAGCTCTAGCAAGCTAGCACATGGCGATCCTCCAGGGGACCCTCCGCTAAACGCAGGTAAGGCTCGCCTAGTATTAACTACATTCGTGCACGGAGAAGACATCCTTCAACGAGTACTTTGCAAGCTTGATGGAACTGCACCGGAGGTCATTGGTTTACACCTCTCATCTGTGTTGATAACATGTTTCCCTATATTAATGCCCGTGAGCACTAACCTCTCCTGAAAAGCTTTTTTGTTCACCGGCTGATGTTATTCTCAACAACAGCTTTCGAATACATTGCTGGCCTAACCGGAGCTTCCGTGGATGAGCGTAAGGTTTCCTGATGGGCATATGGGCCTGGATGTGGTCCAGTAATGCTGATGATGATTTTTAGTGAAGCTTCTTGCCTCGTTTTTATTGTCATACCCTCTTGCCGGCATTCTCAAGCGCATCCCTGATGCTAAACCCTATCAAAAGAATTTGTTTACAATAGGGTACGCTGAAGTCTGGTGGGCGAGGACTGACTTCTTCAACACTGACACCTGTAGCGTCTCTCTCTTCTATCTCATTGGCCTCTTCGACCTATGGACGGGGATACGGACAATTCTCATAAGCTCTGTTGGCTCGTATGGGATAGCATATTATGTTGATGGACCATTCATGCCATGGATAGGTTTCGTCTTTGTGATGGGGCACATGTCTGTCAACCACATTTACCGGCAATTTGCAAATGCGCCGGACAAGGTCGACATCACTGGTAAGCTTGGAACCCCCGATTAGAGGATATTCAGGGGCTGAGGCGCACACCTTACAGGTGCACAGATGGTGCTCGTGATGAAGGTGAGAACGTTCCTTTCGGAACTTGGGCAATGGTGGTAGTAACTGGAGTAGCTTACTGCTTTCTGCTGGAACGTGCATGACGGCCGGTTACCGCAGAAGGATCTCTCCAAATTTCAGAAGGAAAGGGCGCTCCCTAAACTACCAGCTATACTTGATTTCACAGGCTATGTGGTAAGTTTCCAGCACTTATTCTGAGCGCACCTGTTATCTGATTACATTCGGCAGCTGTTCTTTCCCTCACTCTTTGCCGGACCCTCGTTCGATTACGTAGAGTACCGCAGATACATCGAGACGAGTATGTTCGAGGTACCAGCCGGCACTGACCCTTCGAAGCACCCTCCAACCAGAAAGAAGCGTAAGATCCCGCGTAGTGGTACGCCTGCTGCCTGGAAAGCTGCGGCTGGTTTGTTCTGGATTTTCGCCTTCCTTAAGCTTTCTGGCTGGTACAACAAAGCCTTGGTCTTGGGCGACGAGTACATGCAGTATGGGTTTCTCAGACGTGTCTGGATATTGGAGATACTAGGCTTCACAACTAGGCTGAAGTACTACGGTGTGTGGGCTCTGACGGAGGGTGCTTGCATCCTCTCCGGCATTGGATATAAGGGTCTTGATCCGAAGACTGGAAGGGTACAGTGGAACCGACTACAGAACGTCAACCCATGGGGCATCGAATCCGCACAGAATTCAAGAGCTTATCTGGAGAATTGGAACATCAACACTAATCACTGGTTACGCAACTATATGTATCTCCGAGTGACCCCGAAAGGAAAGAGGCCCGGGTTCAGAGCGAGCCTTGCCACCTTTGCGACCAGTGCTTTCTGGCACGGCTTCTATCCGGGTTATTACCTCACTTTTGTCTTGGCTGCATTTCTACAGACAATTGCGAAGAGTGAGCCTCACTGCCTTTCCTATGTCAAACCTACGCCCGCTGACTATTTACAGATTTCCGCCGGCACATCCGACCTTTCTTTCTTACGCCAGATGGTCAACACCCTACACCTTTTAAGCGCTACTATGACATTCTCTCTTACCTCACCACGCAGCTTGCATTCTGTTTCACCACCACGCCTTTTGTCCTACTTTCCCTCCCCGACTCCCTTCTGGTTTGGGCGCGCGTCTACTTCTATACCATAATCGGAGTCGCAGCAAGCATGGCGTTCTTCGCATCCCCTGCAAAAGCATGGCTAAATCAGCAATTGAACAAGAGGAACACACCAGCGCTGCAGAGAACGGCGAGTCAGGAAAGTATGAGGGAGCCGTTGATGGGCCTGCCGAACGATCCAGGGCAGGACTTTGACGAGGTGGTCCAGGAAGTGAGAGATGAGGTCGAGCGGAGAAGGAAAGGGAGTGGTAGACGGAGTGCTAAGTCTGTTGGGCAGGAGGCCAAAGAGGTGCTAAAGGAGAGGACAGGGATGATAACGTGATCGCCCGGATTCAAGGGTCTCAGGCTAGTGTCCTTAGAAAGTTTCATCTCGAGCAGCTCAACCCTTGTGTTTGTGATATAAACACATCCCAATAGACCCTTGTCTATTTGGCGCTTGTTCAGGAGACGCGGCGCTGTCGTCTGGTCAGAAGCCCGGGGACGAGATGTCTTCTCGTGGCTCATCGCCCTTCATTATGAATTCCCACATTTTCGGATTCATTGAGAGCTAAGAGTGGAGAGACCCTGTGGGCGGTAATGTCTGACTTCTAGTTCAAGACGGTATGAAGCTTGCTCCGGCCCTATGACGACGGAATGGGCGGTTGGGTCATATAGGAGAAGCTTGTTTGTCATAAGTATCAACTTTTGATGGTTCAGTCTTGAAGCTGCTCCCATGCTTCTTGCTCTTCGACTTGGCAGCCCTTTTATGACGTCTACTCTTCACGTGCCGCATCCAGTCGTCTTCGGAGACTACTGTTGTGACACAGATGTCACATGTCTTCTTGATCCACAGATCTCTGCGATTGCTCATGTCAAAGTCCCTCTTCGGCGTTAGGATCTCTTGAGCTGCTTCAGATAGGGTCTTCGGATTGGGTAGATCTCCTCCTTCTAGAAAGATCCTGCTTAGACTGATAGCAGGCTGCTCGACTTCTTCAGACCACCTTGTAAGAGAACTCCCATCTAGCAAAAACATGTTCTCGGTCATGCCTGCATCTTTAACAGCATGCATGAGCTTGATCCGAATCCACCTAACTTGCCTTTTCGCATACTGTCTGGTAGCAGCCTTCGTTTGTTCAATTGCTTCCTGCTTCATAACGTCCAATATCCTATCTTCAGTACTGCCAGAAAGGAAAGCCTTATTATATGCTTCGAACTCTTTGTATCCAATAGAGACCCAGATACCTCTTGTCTTATCTATTGGCTGGCCGTTCATGACTTGCTGGCAGTAGAACTGTTCCATTGAGTTCACTTCCGAAAGAAGGCCATTACGGAGCATATCATCGACTCGTGTATCGAGACGTGCTTTGAGTATATCAGGCGACGCATGAATCCAAAGAATTAGCGTCTGAAACCGCGCTCGCTGACGTTCTTGGCCGACGGACACTTCAGCCTCCAGCAAGTCGGTCTGTAGACACCCGTCAGCGGGAGCTGTGCCATCCAGTTTCCGTATTTGCTGCTGGAGGTATATATCCGACGCTTTCCTCCCACGCTGAAGCCAGATCTCCAACGATCTTCGAATCTTTCTCCGATCGTTCGGATGCCACCTTTCCGCCATCAAAGGATCCACCTCTTTCAGCACCGCCAACATATCCTCCGTAGAACCCTCCAAGATCGGCCACTTCTTCCCAAGTTCTGTCGACGTCAATCCTTTTTCTTCGTCCATGCCATTATTGTCGTCTATGAGCGCATCATCGATGAGTAATGCTTGTGTATAGTAATGCGTTCCGCCAACCAGTATCGGGATTCTTCCTCTCGACCTAATCCCTTCCATAATCCCCAGTGCCTTCCTCCTGAACACCCCGACCCTCCATGCTTCGTCCGCTAAACCTACACATCCCAAGAGATGATGTGGTACTCCTTTCTGCTCTTGCACTGCTATCTTGTTCGTGATGGTAGGAAGTCCATGGTACATTTGCATTGCGTCGCCGTTGATAATCTCGCCATTGAATCGCGACGCGAGTTCCACAGCGAGCTATTGACCGTGATCAATGCGATAGCTCATGACAATAAAGGAATGCAGCTCACCTGGGATTTACCCGTGCCTGTTGCACCGATTATGGTAATGAGAGGATTCCGAGGCTGTGGGCCTCTCATTTTAAAGAGTGGACGAGAGAGCCTTAGCATTCATGACAGCTTCGCAATCGATACGTAGAGAAGAGGAGACCCTCAACATTTAAAAAGCGCATTGGATCGCTAAGTTAAGCAAGTTAGCTTCATGCAGGGTCCAGATGTGGATGCGTCATTACCCGCTGATTAGTCACATGCATTGTTCCTGCAGAACCCTCCCTCTCAGAAAACATCAAATGTCAGAACCAAATGGCGCAAGTAAAGAGATCGCGCCCTCGATTGGAGTCAAAGGCCTCAGCTATGCCTTTCCGGACGGCTCCTCTGGCTTGAAAAATGTGACTCTTGATCTCCCACCAGGGAGTCGCACGCTCTTGATCGGCGGTAAGATCCCACAAGTTCCACCATGTCTTCCCCCCACTAATCCGTTTGTACAGCCAATGGTGCCGGCAAAACCACCCTCCTACGTCTCCTCTCCGGGAAGCGTCTTGCCCCCACAGGCACCGTCTCCATAGCCGGCATTGACCCTTTCAAGGACGGTCTTGAGGGTGTCACGTACCTCGGCCTCGAATGGGTGCTTAACCCTATCGTGCGCACCGACATTGATGTGCGTACTCTTCTCGCTTCGGTGGGCGGAGACTACTACACAGACCGTCGCGATGAACTTGTGGAGATACTGGATATCGACCTAGGATGGCGTATGCATGCTGTTAGTGATGGGGAGAGGAGAAGAGTACAGTTGGCTATGGGACTGTTGAGGCCGTGGCGGATCTTGTTGTTGGATGAGATTACGGTGGATCTGGACTTGCTGAGTAGGAGTAACTTCCTGCACTTCCTAAAGAGGGAGACAGAGATAAGGGCGTGCACCATCGTTTATGCCACGCATATCTTGGATAACTTGGCGCAATGGCCTACACATCTCGTGCACATGCACATGGGGAAGGTGAAGGAATGGGGAAGTATGGACGAGTTCGAGGTTGATGCCATTGAGAGGTCGGGAAATAGTCAATTAGGCTTGTTGGTATTGAAGTGGCTGAAGGAGGATTTGAAGGAAAGAGGACCGAGACACGGGAGAGCTAGCGAAGGGAAAACCTATGAGTCACTGGAGGGAAAAGGTGGTTACGGGAATGAGAAGAAGGTCTGACGCAGGCGCGTCCCTTCAGGACGTCCCCACAGTCCTGCTCCCTACCATCAAGGTCTCCAATCGCTCAAGAACAGATTTTCTTGAAGACCGACGTTCAACAGTCTCTTTTCTGAGCACAGCGCTGGGCATCGGGCAGGCGCACCCCACATTAGAAGGATATCAGATATTATGCACCTAGGTTATATATCGAATAGATTCGTAACGAAGCGTCTTCGCTTGCAACGCTAAGCTCGAATGCACGCTTTTCGTCCTCATCATCGTTATGTTCTTGGTCGGTCTGATTCAGGGCTGGTCTTTTCCTTGAAGGTCTCCAGGACAATTGTGTGACGGACTTCGAGGGACAGATCCTGTGGGTATCAGTAGAGTTGTGCAGTTCAGATTTATTCAGCTTATCATCTTACCTTGCATCAAACACGCAAGCGACACCGACAGCAAAATCGCCCTTTGTAAAGCCGTTGATGGATATGTTGCCATTCTCGGTACCAGAGGCGACGTACAAGGTCTCGTGGAGCGTCATTGGTAAGAACGCCACAGCGGTCACGGAATGTAGTGCCGGAACAGTCGCCTTGCACAAGAAGTCCTCTCCAGCAGCCTGCCATAGCTTGATCGATTTGTCCCTTCCCGCAGTGATAAAGATTCTTCTACTACTGATGGGTCCCCAGGCAGCATCTAGAATCATCCTCAAGTGTCCCTTCGGGTTAGCGGCTGCAAGCGCATAAACTTGCGGCTGATTCTCGTCGCGCGCAAATACTGCCCACTGCCTGTCGCGGCCAACGCTGAGTAGATACTGATCATCATCTGAGAAACGTAGCCTTGTGACAGTCAGTGAGTGTGCCTTTAGTGGAGGTTTGATCTCCCGCCATTCGCCCGTCTCGAACAGGCGGATCACTGCATGATTGATTGAGCTCGCTCGACATGCAGTGGCTACCAGGGTACCATCATGGCTTGCTGCGACTGCAGAGATCTCATAGCCATGGCCGTAGAGCTTTTCGTTCTCAGGCCAGAGAGTATGCCGTGCGAGATGATCTTCAAGAGGGGGCCTGACTAGATCAAGGGTTGACTTGTGTACGGTTGAAGCTGGGTCAACAGCGTCGTTGTTCTCTTGATCAACACTTGCGACGGGCTCACCATCTTCCACCGCCTTGACGGCTTTGTTGGAGAGCCCAAGCATGGGTATATTGGCAGCATCCGGCATCTGATCCTGCGCAGTCTCTTTGATACCGCAGAGCTTTTGCAATAGCAGTGCTACAGCCTTGGGCTCATCAAAAACACGGAGCAATTTTTCGTCGGCACCTGAGATGAACCGTGATCTGCCAATGGTGTCGATGCAGTTGAGATCATATCCATGAATCTGCGGTCTTGCGAACTCGTGCCATGACCTTCTGTTTCCTCTTCTCCATTCCGCATGTAACCTAGTCGTCTGATCTGAGCTGGTGGAGATGAGGTACTCTCCATCTTTTCCCCAAGCAAGTCCTGTTACCTCTTTGACGTGACCGCTAACCGCAACGCCTTGGAGCCACCGATCTTGTTGTCTGGCATGGGTCCATAATCTGAAGCTGCCAGTCCTTCCTAAGCTGACTACTTGTCCCTTGGAGGACCACAAACCAATCCAGAAGCCTCCAGTACTACCAGTCGCGGTCGTTGATCCCTTTTGTGCGCTTATCTCTCCCAGTCGTGTGGCGCAGACCCATACCCCTGACGTCGGGTCAGACTCCCATATGGCTAAAGAATTATCAGCCGATGCCGAGAGCAGTTGCAGCTTGCTTCCGACGGTTCTCCACGATGTTGTGTATATCCAGTCTTCATGACCAAGAAGCAAGGCTTCGAAAGTGACAGAGTAATACAAAGCAGCTGCTTTCAACCGGTGTGCCTTGTTCGACAGAGCTTCTCCAAGCGTCCCTATAGTAGACTCATGGCCTGCAGAATCCGCAGCGGATAGGTCCTCGCCTTGGCGAATTCGCCATAGACGGATATATTTATCTTGACTCGCTGAAGCTAGCAATATATCGTTATGGGCACTATCATGTTCCTCAGTGAAAGAAAGTGATCGTATCCAGCCCTCATGACCGGTCAGCGTAGCTTGGAGGCCGAAGCCACCTTGACTTTGTGCGTGGTCCTTGACGTAAATCTGTACGATGCTCCCTGTGCCCGCTACAGCCAACACCAAAGAGCCAGACGTAGGCAATGGAGCTATCGCTAAGGCCAGAGGGAAGAAACGTGGCGTGACGTTTATGGATTGCACCAGCGCAACCTCAGTTTCACTCTCTGCTCTAATTCGGAGCCTCCATATTTTGACTGTAGCATCAGCCGAGCCTGACGCAAAGATGTCGGTCCCTGGAACCACTGCAACCGTATTGATGGAGCTCCTATGGTCGACAAGAGTTGCTACGCATTTGAAGTCTACAGGCGAGGAAGGATCTGATTGCCATATTCGGATGCTCTTATCGACCGAGCCCGTGATGATTATTGGGCAGTCGGCCGATCCTGGCGGAAAGAACCTAACGACATTGACTTTATCTGTGTGACCTGAAAGAAGGGCATGGATTCCGCGATGATCGTCGTCCTGATCAGAGTCAGCGTCCTCGCACTCAATGAGTCGGAAGTATACGTACCAGAGGCTTCCAAAGCGCGATATTCCTGTCTGCGCCAAAGCCGATGAGACCTGACACAGGATCCCAATCTGCGGCCGCTGGGTGTCTGTTGCCGCCAACAGCGATATAATCAGTCTCAACTATGACCATAGGCATGTACCTGCTTTTCGCAACAATTAATAGAGTACAACGTATCAACGAGACGTTGTTAATGGGGTTGCGGCCAACGACTTCGTAAAGAGCTAGGGTTCGGCAAAGATTTAAGCTTATCGATAAACCTTGGTCGTCATCGCTCATCTTATCTAACTCAAATATTGAAGTATATACACCTTATAGCGGATAATGGGGGATAGCCTGGAAAAGAAGGCTGAGGCTTACGATCCTCCTGTGGAAGTTCTACCCATCGTAGTGGAATTCAGGTAACTGATCCCTATCCTGGCCTGGTGGGACCTTCGGGGCATCTGCTCAAATATCCAGCGGTGGCCTTGAGATGCTCTTCTCGGATCAACGAACACATCGGATCTCTCTTCCTGCCCAGGACGATAGGGGCGGTAGACCTAACGTAGCCTTTCTTGTACGTCACCTTTGCGACCATGTTATGAAGGACCGGAGAAAGGAGCTTTTTGTTATGGATGATACAGTGTGAGTGAGCGACCTCTTCTGACTTTGCACACCGAAGGCCCGACACCTAAGGCTTTGAGTGGAACTAACCAAAGTTCCAGGCGGCCAGGCATTCTGGTACTGATCAATGACGCCGATTGGGAGCTCGAGGGCGAGGATCAGTATGAGCTAAGAAAGGATGATAATGTACTTTTTGTATCTACTCTCCATGGTGGCTAGAGTTCGACAGTCTCTCCAGCAGAGGACTGTCTGGACCTGGGGCCCTGGCGGTGGGTCACTCGAATCGAGCAACTTTGAAAGGTTCGCGTAGGGGTTGCCAACGATGGTTGCGTTTGCATCCATACCATAAGTCCTTGAGGCATTCACACTGATCTTGCAGCAAATTGTGTGGAAGATATGGTTGAGATCAGCTACGATGAGCGACTCAAGCTGTTTCACTAGGCTACGTTCCCATCCTCACTAGCTGAGCCCCATAAGCTATCAACACCGAATCTCCAACCCACCATCGATGTTCTTTACTTTCCTAGTCCATCAACTCTCAAATGAGTTTCATCAACCGGCTCCTGCGGTGTCGAAATTCCGTTTTGCGGTGTGCCGCCCCCATTCACAGGTGTTCCTAGTCCCGCCATCGGCGAAACTACTCCACTTGGGGGCACCGGAATTTTGAGATCCTCTGGCGACGCAGGAATGAGCTCTTGAGGGAGCCCAGGAATGAGGATTCTATTGGCCTCGTTATTGTAACTGGCTGGGATGATCTCGATGATCTCGTTTCTCGGGAACGAGAGTTTGGGAATATCGGTAGCATTGCAGGCCATGAGGTAACCGTGTAAAACTCTGAGAACGCTCTCGTGGGCGATGATCAGTAGATCGTTGTGTTCGCGCTCGAGCTCGAGGATTATCGGCTCAAGGCGGACGGCCAAGTCATGGTAGGACTTTGGTATTATCAGCACCTGGGGAAAACTTCTGATTTCAAGATAACTTACCTCAGCTCTGGGGTATCTATGATGATAAGGATCTGCTTCATGCTTTGCGACTTCCTTGGGGTAATCGGCGCGTATGCGTCGTTCAGACATTTTTTCACACACACCAGGATTTAGTTGACTCATTTGAGATCTCTGCCGGACTTTGTAGCCACACTTGTACAGATAGTGCGCAGTCTCGACCGTTCTTCGGCGCGTGGACGTCCAAACAGTCAACGGCTTCAATGGCTCGTCTGGGCCGCCTCTGTCGATCAGAGCTTGTCTCTCCTCTTCTCGATGACGAAAAAGAGTCTCGCTCATCATTTTGGCGTACTGTTTGCCCTGTTCTGATAGAGAGGCATCCACCTTGTACGAGTCTTCTTCACTGGACGTTCCAGCCTAGTATTGACATCAGCCAAAATCTCACTTTACAGGAACACAGATTGGCGGCGACTTGCCCTAGCAAAATAGGTATGTCTTGATTTGATGTGCAGATTAAGGAGATAAAACACAATTCGGTGAGATATATATCCGAAGCTACAATTATTGACTGTAACTCGCTCTCCAGCGTTGATCATCTGCAGAAGAACGTGAGTCATACAGAACGTTTCTTCTCTAACTCAAGGAACTATTTCGTACCTTGATGTAGTTCAACTCTGGTTCTTCCATCGTCTCAAAGTGAGGGATCTTGGCAGCTATTCTGGCAAGATAGTGTTTGACGGCATCATCGGATGACCAGCCCACGTACTGAAAAGTCATCAATGCTCTGTGATCGATGGATTTGAAACATACGCACATCAGGAGATGAAATCTTCACGCTCCGTACGTTCTCTTCTATAATTTTTTCGTCGTTACACGCGGATTCGATGAACAGCGTCTATGTAGAATAAGCAGCTAGTTTCTGACAGCTCAGTGGATTATAGCCTCTGATAGACTCCAATCCAGCATACCTCAACATCATGCTTTGCGAATTCTTTGGCCAGTGACCGTCGACCAACTGCAAGGGGATTGACTGCGTCATATATGGCTACTTGACCGTTCTCATGATTCAGGAAATGGTGGATATCTTCTCGGCATTTCTTAAAAATCCTTTGTCGAAACAAAACTGAAGAGGCCGATGCTAGAGCAAGGGTGATGTGTCAGTTGGAATCAGTTGCTATTTGAGTATGTTCCGTCCGCAGCGGTATGTTTACGCACACTCGTTAGCACCGTAACTTGTCCCCAACGCGCCGTCGTCAAAGGCTTCCACCTCAATCTCGCAGCTGCCGGGTCGAGAGGTGTTCTCACCATTGACAAAGAAATAATCCTCCGGTACATCTTGGCCTGGCCCAAGAGCTGCTCGCCGATAATCGCCAAGGTGGAAGACCCGTGTTTTCACCCCGAGCCTGATGAAGTATATATCTGTAAGTCATATTGCTGGATAGAAGATGGAGATGGAACTTGAACAAGGTTAGACTGGAACGTACGGACCATCGGAGGTAGCGTGCTAACGCGACGGATATATGACTGAAGCTCTATGTTAGTAGAGAAATCCACGATGTACTCATCTTATTCTATGAGGACACTGGGGTTTGCCATTGACAAAACAAGTTTCTAGGTAGAACGTACGTTTTCCCTCTGGCAGGCAAGCCTACCGTTGCAATGGCGATCCGTCCTGAGTGGAACAGGCGGCCTGACTCGGTGCTATAGAGTTGCGCTGGAGCCATCTCCAACTTCTCTGGGAGATCATGGATCGCGTCCACGAATGGGTTCGACTTCCGACGGAAGCGCGGCGAGTTAGCCGCAAGTTCTGCGGTACTAGATTCGCAACACCTCTAATCAGCGGAGTCAAAGAAGATGATTTGAACTCAAGTACCGTCTTGGATTTCGTGAGAGGATTACAAGACTAGATGACTAGAATCTCACACATACAGAAGAGTGTCCATTGTAAAGCCCGGCTCGCCAGAACCCTCAAGGTTCAACGGCGTAGACGTGCAAGCTTGCCTACCAGTATGCCGTATCCGACCGCAGTTGAGTGAGGCAAAAGGCTGAGAGAGCTTTGGGTGTCAATGATAAGCCGGAGTAATCGTTCGGAGGTAGGGAGCCTGTTCTTGGGCGGCCACCGAGAATCGTGAGACAGGTGTACTCAGGTAAACCGATAGTCTGATACAATGTGACCTCCGATCTGCCTCCGGAGTGCAGTGAATCGACATTCACTATAAGATTGCTCCCAGTACCTTATCTGAAAGTCATCCTCTCACTATCGGGACGAATTTGGGTGCTCAGCATAGACCAGCTTGGCAGATGAGCTAAACTCCTAGGCTAAAAAATGCATTGACGAGCTCTCATCGACCTTCATGTACAGCTCTACGACCACGGTCCTGCCCTCCTTAAAGCTCCCTGTCTTTGTCTACACCTTTGGTGTTGGAACAGGTTTGTATTGTAGTACTGGTCACTGTTAACATCCTTGTATATTGGTTTACACTTCCTTGACTCGAGATGGCAGACGAGAAGGCATCCGCGCTCGCCTTCATGAATGAAAATGCGGTGGTCGCAACGTTGAGAGACACATACCTGTCATTTTCAGAGCGAAGAGAAGCATTAGGCCTTTCCAACCCGGGCACGGTTGACAACATTGCGCGAGAGGTCCAGAAAGATGTCTTCCTTACGAACTATATGTTCACCGGGCTGCGAGCGGACCTGACAAAGCCATTCAGCGTTGCACCCTTATTCCAGGTCTCACATGCCTTTTCCATGGGATCGCAAGGTCTTCCTCCGTATACATTTGCAGCGCTCTATGGAACACCGAAGGTACGCGCATCCTGCGATAGGATGATCTGCGCCAGCCTTAACCTCCAATCTTTAGTCTGGTGATTCCACTAAGGCTAACTCGAAGGCAGGTTTTCTTGCAAGGCAACATTGACAACGACGGTCAGCTTATCGCTCGTGCAAACTATCGATGGACTCCATCCTTTGTGACGAAGACCAATGCACAGATAGCTCCAGGCCCAGGTCAAGCCATGCTTCAAGTTGACAACGACTACACTGGCAAAGACTTCACCGCATCCCTCAAATCTATAAACCCATCGGTCCTTGAGGGCGGACTGACCGGTATTTTCATCGCAAGCTACCTTCAATCCGTCACTCCAAGCCTCGCAGTTGGACTCGAGGCAATTTGGCAGCGAGCGGCCGTCAATACTGGTCCAGAGACTGCACTTTCATATAGTGCAAAATACAAGGGGAATGATTGGATAGCGAGCGCTCAACTGCTGGCTCAAGGGGCAATAAGTACATCGTATTGGCGGAGATTGACAGACAAGGTTGAGGCCGGTGTAGATCTGAACCTGCAATTCGCTCCAGGCATGGGTGGTAGAGGAGGTGGTTTGATGGGGGGCGGAATGCGTAAAGAAGGTACCACGACGTTGGGGGCAAAGTATGACTTTAGAGCGTCGACGTTCAGAGCTCAGGTCGACAGTTCCGGTCGGCTAAGCTGTCTTTTGGAGAAGAGAGTCCTACCTTTAGTGCAATTGACCTTCGCTGGGGAGCTGGATCAGTTCAAGGTACGTCACATTCTATCTCTCAGTATATAGAGCGTTGGCTCTACGGGATTGACACGCGGGTGACGAAGGCCTCGCTGACATTGTGATGCAAACAATAGCAGCAATCCAAGATTGGCCTAGCTGTGTCCATCGAAGCAGCTGGTGAAGAGCTTATGGAGCAGCAGGAGAAAGCCGTGGGGTCGTCTGCTCCTCCACCGCCCTTCTAATCGTCCTAAACGTCCTCCTCCAAATCCTACACCCATGAACTACTCACCATCTCGATATACTTCAACTGTGCCTCACGAGCACCGTACTTCTCCGTTTGTCTTATTACTACTTCACTCCGAACGCCCATGCTCTGCACAGCATAGCCGGTCAATCACTTTATCACCATATGTCCATAAGCGACGACCGACTGGCTAGTTTTGGGCGCTGCTTTTCTCCACCATACTCATAGAGTTTCCTGCATGTCCGAGCAGCCCCAATGCGCTGATGTCAGGGCCTTCGTGGGCTGTGCTTCCCAAGGGGCCTGGAAGCTGGACCTGAGACCGATGTATAAAATCACGAAGTACAAGTCATCTAGTATAAAAGCCTTACAGGACTGTATTCAGCGAGTTGTCTCAGGCCGGAATGCTCAGAGAACCTGTGTAGATCATGTAATCATCTCCGTGAACTGCGAACAGGTACCAGGTACAAGGTAGTACTCCCCACTGAAAGTTGCACGAACCGTCCCGCGATTAGCGAGCATCTTGCAGCACGAGTCAGCCGATTCGTTCAGCCTCATTACTGTATACAGCATTGTTGCCTTTCCTTGGTGCATCATCGTCCACTCAGATGGCACCGCACGTGCCGTCTATCCCTGCGATACATCATCTCATGCAAGCGGGCAGCTAGCGGATACGGTATGGAGCAGATGCAACCGGCTGGATCTGGTACGAATTAATCTTGACGTCTCCGAATCAACATCATAAGGTACGCGCTTCGCAATGCTCAGCTCCCAATTGGAATGTTCTTGCAGCACTGTACCCGCTCAGGACCATAAGTGTGAACGACGAACAGTACCATCATCATCATGAGATACATACGGTTATGCACGCGTCCTCATGATATATGTTCACGTCAATTATCCTGCCACACAACATGGCGTCTTCATTGCTGGGCATCCCGACGTATCGTACACTGTGCTGGAGATCTTGATGGCATCCTCTTTGTGCCGGAGGAGTCTGTGATATGCCAACTCCTGCGTCAGACTCCATCAGCTACCCTGGACTTAGACACATACCCCAAAAGCTAGCTGTCGTCGTGGCTTTGACCAGTGGAGTTGTGGATCGAACTGGCGTGCTGAGGATACTCGGCATCCGCGGAAGCAGTGCAGGTGTGGTAGCATACGTGCATGTACCCGTACCCGTACCCGTACCCTTCCATTACTCGTACAGCCACCCATCAGCACGGCTAAGCGCAGCTCACAATGTCGTGTTTGCCATACAGTAGCACCCGAAACTAAAGAACGGGGCCAGCTTCCTCTCAACAACAAGAAAAGACTGCTAAGGTAGTTGATAGCTCAGATATCTGGGACATGGTCATGGAAAACGCATCAATCACATGCGGAGCCAATTACAGTTCCCTGGAAGCTAGCGTAGCAGGGATCATTCTCGTCACGAGGGCATGTCTAATAATCTGGCACGTCAGCTGGTATGGCCAAAGTCCTCACCGTATGGAGATGGATGAGCCGCTGTGGGTCTCCCACTCTTAAATAAAAGGCATAGCTAACAAGCCTTTAAGTTTGAAAGTACCCGAGTTCGAGCTCTCTCTACCGGGGCCCTTCGGTGCATTACGAATGCTAATTTGACACACTTGGCAGAAGTGATGCACGAAAGATGATGTGACCCTTAAGCCCATGCATAGGTATGCTTGCATGAACCACGCAATTTACTCGCTACAACTGACTTTGCCAGATCTTACCCAAGTCTCCATAATACATGTGGTATCAAGGCCAATCCCCAGAATGAGGTCACAGATCATCTCACCAATCTCCCTGCAGATATTACATTATCGCTCATTGTCGTCAGGCTCGTTTAATTTAGAGTGTGAGCTACTTTACTCAGCGCACAGAACAATTGGGTCCCAATGGTACCTGTAGATAGTAGTAAGGTACAAAGTACATGTACCTGACCTTAGTGAAATCAATACATCAATAATGAGGGAACGTCCTTGGGGTAACACTCGAATAGCTCGAGCTCGAAAAGTCCCAAGAATCTTTTGCTAGAAACTAACCCTGACGGAGCTCCCCATCAGAACCATCACAAATATCACAATCATAGCTCATTAAGGTAATATTTAGGTGAAGTATTATTATTGGGGATTTATGATCATTGTGCCGTGGAGCCTAGGCCTAATTCATCATTCGGCTTGCTCACATGAGCATTTCCAACACACGCCTCTAAGGTAAACGCTCCCAGCGCTAACTCGACTGAACTTAACGTGACTTACTTACCTTACCTACCTTACCAGCAGACCACAGACCATCCCCAGGCGAGAAAGTTCCCCTCAAGCCTCCCAAACCCGCCCGCTCCAACTTTCGACCGGGCATGTTCGTTGCCTGACTGGCCTCTCTCCATCTCCCATCTCCTAACTCTCGTGATCCTACAATTCTCTCGCTGTGTGTCCGAACGCATGCACATTCCACCCTACTTGGCTTGACTTGTCCCGCCCATGAGCGCTTAAACTCTGAGCGACCCTGTGGCTTGTCCCCACAAGCATCCCCCTCTTGTTCCTTAACTGGCCATCCTCGTCTCAGACCGTGCGTCAGTGTTTTGGTACAGTACCACTCTCTCGGGCCTTACTTCATCCTTCGCCTCAGCATCCAACACCAACATAAGGTAGGAGCCTATCCTGCGATATATACCCACAACCGGCCAAGAAAAGTGACTGCAACCGCCGCCGCCGATCACTAGTCATCAATCTGACGCTCCGGACCTGCGGCTACAGCCCGCATTCTTGGTCCAGCAGAGCCGCCCACGGATCTACGAGAACATTCACTGTGGTCATACGACCCTCAAGCACATCATACATCGACCTCCACTCAAACGCCGGTCATCTTTTTCTCTATCGATAATCAGCATCTGCAGACTCCGCGACTGTAGCATCAAAAGAATCACGTACAAGAGTGAACTCGGGAGGCATCGTCTCTTCTGGTCGTTGTGTGACTCGGCGGCTGTGCTGCGCTGCCGCGAAATTAGCCTTACCGATCCGCAGCTATACTTTGCGCATCCTTAGAGTACGAGTCACACTCCAGCCAAACTTCGTTCGACGACCTCTTCCCCTCACTTACTTCATTCCTTTGGCACTTCTCGACCTCTTCAACCGCCGTAGACGGACCTCACAACGACCGCAACCGTGTCTCGTCACCAGTTACTCAACGCCAGTCCCCCTTACTCTCGATAGCAACCAGCGTCCACACACGACGGACTCAATTGAGGCTATCAAACAATGTCGCAGAACCGGCCGGCAGCGTTTTCGAGCCTGCGCATGGGTGGTGTGTATTTGGTAGACACTGCCCATCATCCATGGGAGTCTAGCTGACTGTCGATGCAGAGGTTATCCGTGAGAAAGTCCAAGATGGCTTGACCGGTGAAACGAAGGAGATGCAGTACACTCAATGCAAGATTGTAGGCAATGGCTCGTTTGGAGTGGTGTTTCAGACAAAGCTCTCACCAAACGGAGAGGATGCCGCCATCAAGAGAGTTCTTCAAGACAAACGATTCAAGGTACGTGCACGGGTTGAAAGCACAGCAAACATGTGGAGACTGACCACAGCTAGAACCGAGAGCTTCAGATCATGCGCATCGTTAGGCATCCAAACATTGTAGAGCTCAAAGCTTTCTACTACTCAAATGGAGAGAGAGTGCGTATCATGAAGAACAGTCAAGTAAGAAAGTATATACTTACCTCTAATCCCATGTAGAAAGATGAGGTGTACCTCAACCTCGTCCTTGAGTTCGTCCCAGAAACTGTCTACCGCGCTTCTCGCTATTTCAACAAAATGAAGACGACCATGCCGATTCTCGAGGTCAAGCTTTACATCTACCAGCTCTTCCGCTCTCTCGCGTATATCCACTCGCAGGGCATCTGCCATAGAGATATCAAGCCTCAAAATCTTTTACTTGATCCGAGCAGTGGGGTACTGAAACTCTGCGATTTCGGAAGCGCAAAGATTTTGGTTGAGAACGAGCCAAACGTGTCGTACATCTGCTCCCGCTACTACAGAGCTCCGGAGTTGATTTTTGGCGCAACAAACTACACCACGAAGATTGGTGAGCGTAATTCGACCACCTAATACTTGAACCTGGTCACTGACTTAGGAGGATAGATGTCTGGTCTACCGGATGCGTCATGGCGGAGTTGATGCTAGGCCAACCTTTGTTCCCAGGAGAGTCTGGCATTGATCAGTTGGTGGAGATCATCAAAGTGCTCGGTACACCCACCAGAGATCAGATACGTACTATGAATCCCAATTACATGGAGCACAAATTCCCGCAGATCAAGCCGCATCCCTTCAATAAGGTAAGCCGCGATGTTGCAGAGCGGCGTTCAGCCGAGCTAAATTCCCTCCCTCAGGTCTTCCGCAAAGCTTCCCCTGAAGCAATTGATCTGATCTCGGCGCTGCTCGAGTACACCCCAACGCAGAGACTCTCGGCGATCGAAGCCATGTGTCACCCGTTCTTTGACGAACTCAGGGATCCCAATACGCGTTTTCCAGATTCCCGTCACGCGAACGGCGCGTCGAAGGAGATGCCAACTCTCTTCGATTTCTCTCGACATGGTTAGTCCTGTCTTGATATTTCGGAGTCTGTATGCTTACAGATAAAGTAGAGCTCTCAATTGCCCCTGAACTCAATGTGCGGCTGGTCCCGCCTCATGCACGTAGTGCTCTCGCAGCCCGCAGCTTAGACATCGACAAACTTGTTCCCATGACTAAGGACGAGATGATGGCACGACTCGACTGAGCCCCGATTATGAATCCTTGTAACGAACCTGAACGTGTTAGCTGTCTAGTCTCTTGTTCACTATGACCTTGTCACCTTCAGTCTTTCCCTGGAGTTCCGTCCTTTCTCGTCAGAAACAGCAATATGTGCACATATCTCCTTGTGCAACCATGGTAGCATTGATTCAAAAGCACGCTGCTGCTTCCTCGGAAGCAGTGCCTTGGAAAACTGTTTCGTTGCCAAAAGCTGGGGAAACGGAACGGAAAGTGTTCGCAAGATGCAACTTTCCTAGGTTCGGGACGAGGTTGGGAAACTTGGTAGGCTTATATGGCCCGCCTGGGAAGCACTGGCATGAAGAACTTCACGGCTGAGGAGTTAGGAGATTAAGTCAACTGTTCGAGTACTGTTCTTAGTAACTCCCACGGCATTGCTTTCTGCTTGGGTAGGCGACTTGAGCGCTTCGATCATGCAATTCAGCCGCTTCTCTTCTCTAGGTTGTGTGCCTATGCGGCTTCTATGTAGTGCCAGTGAAGCTCTCGCACATCTCATCAGAGTACAATCAGATGACTCTTCCTACATTGACTTGCATCACTTGTGCAGTCCGCAGAGACGCAAGATCAACCACCCCTTAGACGGCAATAGCCAGAATCCTCAACCTTCAACATGCAAGTGTAACGGACCTTTTCTGGTTTCGTTTGCAGAGACGCTGCATACTTCAATATTATCAGATCCGGGGAAATACACTAGAGCACGTGATTCGACTTACACGTGAGCAGAGTTTCGCACTAGCAATCGAGACTGGAGCAGCGGACCTTTTAAAGCTATCAATCTTCGTTAATAACACCGCGCAGCTCGACTGCTCTGTGCACTGAAAAGGGAGTTATGGCAGACTACGAGAGAAGAAGTGGGGGAGGTCGAGGTGGTCACAACAATCGAAAGCGGCGGTACAGAGGTGAGCTTCTCGCAGGACAGCCGTGCACATTGCGCGCAGCACTGAAACGGGTCTAGATGACGATGAATACGACCGTCGACCGCAGCGGAGGAGGTATGAGGAGCCGTTAGCCGTCAAAATCCGGAAGCAACTACTGTCAGTTGCAGAATCTGTAAGGATCGTACATGGAGGTGATTGACTGCCTTGGCTGACTGTTTGACAGCCATTGAAGCGGTCGGAAGACGAGATTAGTAGTATTGCGCAGACTGTAGCGGAGAATTACGACGACGAAGAGTTAAGGAACAGCTTCACGGACCTTGCTATGCAGCTGTAGGTCCTCGAACAGTCGCTGGCTTTGTGCAGGTGCTAATTGTCATCAGGATCGTGGAGCAGCCATTTAAGATCCCCTTTGCAGCCGCAATTATCCTTGTTGCCAATCCGCAGAAGCAGGAGATTACTCATGAGATCCTGAAGCGTGCGGGAGATGCTACGCAGAAGTATCTCGAAGATGGGGCATGGAGGGAAGTGAAGCTGGTGTTGAGATTCCTAGGCTGTCTTCAAGGTTTGTTCCAAGGAGATGGAGTGTTCACGATCCTGGAAGAGCTGTTCTCGAGGGCTGTTGATCTACAAACTGCGTCCTCCGAAGATGTGAGATTCGGCATTTCTCATAGGATGAACGGGAGCTGACGTCTCTCGCTGCAGGGTCTGGGTCTGGAGATCGTCAAAATCATCCTACTTACCATACCTTATGTAATGGCTTCGTCAGCGAGCGGCTTCGAAGAGCAGGCGCTCGCACTTCTGGATAAGACGGATGTCATTGCATCAACGCCACATGCCCTGGAAGCTCTGGTGGACCCTTACCCGGGAGTCGGGGAGGCGAAGCGTCGAGAGCCAGAGAGTGTCATCAGCCTTCTGCAGAAGCAGCTACAGGCGGAAGCAGGTCAGGCTTGGGAAATTGCATGTATTCCCCGTCCTTGGAAGGGGTCAACCGAGGAGAACTGGTTAGGTCCGTTGACGTCGGCCACGAAGCATGCCTTTCCTACCATCATTGTTCCGCAGCCTGTTGCTCCGGGCCCGAGAGCAATGTTCCCGGAAATATACTTCTCTGTATACGCAGATCAAGATGTTGAGACTGTACCGTCTACGTCCGACGTAGCATCGTCACTGCTTCGAGATTCCCTTGTCGATACTATCAACATTTTGGATTACAATCGCAACGCTACCGCCAAGTTCTTGATTGATGTGGACTGTTACTTCTCACCGAATACCTTCGTCAAGCGGGCGACGCCCTTTGACCGCCTGCGAGAAGTGGCGGGAGATAGGTCGACGTGGAAGCCAGAGGATGTGGCAGTAGATGCGGTCTTCTCTCAGCTGTTCCAAGTCCCTTTGCCCGAACACAAGCTGGTGTATTATCACTCTGTGCTTACCGAGGCTTGTAAAATAGCTCCGGCAGCTATTGCACCGAGTCTTGGTCGAGCCATTCGGTATCTGTATAGGAACGTTGATACGATGGATTTAGAGTTGGAGTACAGGTTCATGGACTGGTTCTCACATCATCTGAGTAATTTTGGATTCACTTGGAAATGGACGGAATGGTGAGTAATGTGGTGTGGAATGACGGCTTACATGCTAAACGAACGGAAGGATTGACGACGTCGAGCTACCCCTAGTCCATCCAAAGAAGGCTTTCATGGTTGGCGCCTTGGAAAAGGAGATTCGTCTTAGCTTTGCTCAGCGTATACGTGGAACGTTGCCAGAACCCTATCAGCCATTGATATCAGAGGCTAAGGAGAAGGATACTCCAGAATTCAAATATAACGATGATCGTAAGTACTTTCAGTCTCTTGTGAAAGCCAACACGACTTATGAGGACATAGGTACGCCTTACGCGGCGCAAGGTAGGGAGGTCATGACCTTGATCCGGAAGAAGGCATCCGAGGATGAGATCCAGCCTCTAATCACGCAGATCCAGGACGATGCAGCTTCACTAGGCGTCGATGACGTTCTTATCCCTTCCACTGATGTTTACGTTACCGCCATTTGTTACATTGGCTCCAAATCCCTCTCCCACGTCCTCTCCTGCATCGAGCGCTGCAAGGAGCGTCTGCTGGCTATCGGTCCTCAGTCCGGCGGCGCACGCCGCCAGATCATCACCTCGGTCATGGACTACTGGAAAGATCAGCCCGGCATCGGCGTCAACATCATCGACAAGCTCCTCAACTACACCATCCTCACGCCCATGTCCGTTATCGAATGGGTCCTCATCGACCACATGGACGGAGGCGAAATCCTCACATACTCACATATCTATGAAATGGTCTCCACAACCGTTTTCAAGGTTACCAACCGCGTGAGGCAGATCGTAACCGCGAGGAACCAGGCCGGACTGCCGGAGCCACAGGTCAAGATGCTAGACGAGACGCTGGAAAGGGAGAGGGCGGAGCAAGGGGAGCTGTTCAAAGTCATCGAGGATGCGTTGGTGGGGATTGCGCAGGGCAGTCAGGATGAGATGATGGAGAACGGTGACGGGAGTAGCGGGGATGAAGCGCTGTTGAGGGGGTGGGGCGAGAGGTGGTTGAGAGTTTTCAGGAGGAAGTTTGCGGTCGAGGAGGCTTTCATCAATGAGGCGGTCATGCCGTCGTTGGCGGAGGCTACGAACGGCGTCGATGCAGGAGTGTTGTGAAGGGTTACTCGGGTCTGGGTTCACGCTCTGAAGCGCTTGTTGCAATGGCTTGTGACGGAGCTTCACATGTTTTGTAGGGAATACTTTTGTGTGAGCAGCTTGATTAGACATGGGGAGTGGCAATCCCTTCGGTCACGTTCAAGTAAAGTAGATAGTCGGACATTGGCGCAATGTATTACTATATTTGTGGAAGCACGAGCGACTACTTGGATCAATAGTGAAAACTACCATTTGGCACAGGCCTTTCAGGGTTAGTGAATGCCTCCATCAGTGTTACGCGAAATGTTCAGACAAGACGCCAGAATAAAAACATCCCTAGAGTATTCGTAGTAGAAGACAAGAACCCAAATATTGGCACGTTTAGAGCGCTGCCACCGCCCGAAATCAGGAAATCGCTCGCTGCTAGATTTTGCTCGCCGTCACGGAACCCAGACTACCGCATTTCTTATCAAAACCTCCACCATATATGATTTTTACATGACTTTCTTTTGTATCCTCCTCGCCTCATCCCCATAACTCCTATCGTCATCGCCCTCGACTTCCCGCACTACAGTTTCCATCTCCTTGACCTGCCTTTCCCACTCCTGCTTACCCATCTTCGTCTCCCGGCTGAACAGCTCCTCGTTCGGCTTGCGGTACGATCCGCCAAGTCGATCCCATAGCGTCGTGAATTGGCCGTAGTTGTAATTGAAGTACAGGTGGTGCATGGTGTGGCAGGCGGCGCCGTTGATGATGGGCGAGTTGGCTACGTATTCGCCATCATCTGTGTATACATTAGCTTTTACGGGTCAAGACAGAGGCGCAATAGGGGCCAAGAGCTTACGAATGAAGACGGTCCAGATGTTGATCAAAGCGAAGAGAGCAATGTACGCAAACTTTTGGAGAGGAAAGAGGAATGGGAATACGTGGTACGGAATACCCTGGACCCACCCGTCCAATGGATGGAACGCATGGCTTGCATATGGGGTTGGCATGATCCATTTGTGATGCGGCTTATGGAGCGTCTTGTAGATCATGGGATGATGCAGACCCCTGTGGATCCAATAGATGCAGAAATCTGTAAAAGCTATGAAGAGCGGGAACTGCAGATAGTTATACAGATAGAAGGGCTCGTCGGATAGGGAGTCGTAGAGTTTACCGTAACCGCGGACTTCAGCGACGAAGAGGGGGGCGGTGAAGATCGCCATAATGGGCATAGCTATCATGGTCTGTCGGATTTCGAGTCGAACTTGGTTTTTGAGGTATTTGGGGTGGGTGAAGGTGGCGTGATCGAATATGAAAACGTACGAAAGGGAGGCACAAATAAAATAAACGACGAGGCCGAAGATCCTGAGAAGATCAGTGGTAGTTCTCTATGCAAGGGGCAGAAGGGCGTACCAGGTGACGAGATACAGAGTCAATGCTTGCCGGTAGACGTTGTCCCTCGGCCATGCGCTCATATATGCCCACTGTGACGGCTCCAATTGCAAGAACTGACTAGCTGCGTGGTATGCTGTCGGCATTTCACGCATACTAGAGAAGGTGGCACTCGCGGCTCCATGTTTGAGCGGACTATATGAGCTTGCGAATGAAGGAGCTGGTAGTATTTTGGCGTAGAGACGATCGAACAGGAAGGTATCAAAAACTTCGAGGATAATGTCCATGGTGGCGGTTGTACTCTGTCAGAGGGCTGTACAATGTGCGATGGACGGAGTTCGACCGGAGTGAATCTTTCACTTTATTGGAGAAAGAAGCCCATTCGAGTTGCAGGATGTTCAGTGGTGAACAGTGGAAGAAGGGTGATCCGTATAAGAGGGGCAGTATAGGTAAGTGCTCAGCTTTCTCAGCAGCTTTCTCAGACCGGTAGGAGAAGGAGATTTCCGCGCTTAGGAGTTAATAACTTCCAGCCAATCACGCCACATGCGCTGCTCTTCGCTTAAGACCCTGGAAAAGGTCTCAAGTCAAATGCCTCGTGACCAGATTGTTTTCGCCCCCGAGGGCAATTGACATGTCACCCAATCACACATTATTGCTACTTTACCTCCCATGCCAGAACAGTGTCATTGTCTCGCCGTTTTCTTGATTATGTCGCGTTTGACCCTCTTCTAGTCACCAGTGTCATGCCAATAATGAATGTTAACAGATCATTGTCAACATGACCATCATTCGTCATATGATGAAGAGCATGATGCTGGGGCTCTACATGTTCGGGACACTATTTGTTTATTCCTAGATTGATATACATCAATAAGGGAACTCATTTAGCGATCATGGACAACTAAGTTGACAGCAGACAGAGCTAAAGTCCCCAAGTCAGGAAGAATTGAAGAACAGCAGCTTGATCCAGGCATGTGATACTAGAACTCCTACTTTCTCTCTTCGCGTTCGTTTGGTCGTTTGACAATCCCTGAATTCAACCATGCCAATGTGAGACTGACTTCCATATCCAAGAGCAAGGGGAGAATTAGGACACGAATTGCAACTTCTACATACCGATCGCAGTCTGGCGACCTGTGCAGCATTGGTCGATACGCAAGCTTCTCTTCCAATCTGTCGCCTCTAAACCAGTCCATGACACGGGAACGTACCAGTTCTTATTGAACGAAAATAGCACGATTTCGGTTGCGGTTTGGTCTATGAACGTGGCCACCGAGATCTGACTGTCACATCCTCCAAGATGGTAACGAGCAAGTGCGGCTTACAGCCATGGCATGGACCTCGTCGAAATAGTCTCTGAGTTGGGAGACTCAGTCAACCATCTTTCATGAAAACGTGGTCCTTTGAGACCGTCAATCCATATCTGGAGAGACTGGTGGACTTGCAGAAGACCTGCTACACCGTCCTCTACAACCAGCAGCCAGTGCCCGGAGCGGATCATGAATTGGCTTTCTACCAATTCTCTCCAATGAGTGATGCTGTTCAACCTCGGCCTCAAAGTTCAAGGCCAGCCGAATAATGGATATTGTACGAGTACTGTAAGCTTCTAAATTACCACCACCGTGGTTCAGCTGTCTATAAGCGCTTGGATATTTCGAGGTTGAAGTCTTGGTGGACTCATTGGATATGTTTGATTATGATTGGGTAGATTCGATTATGAGTGGCTAGATAACTGTTCGTATCTTCGACATCTTCATGCGCAGCAAGAGCCATGATCGTCGCCATTTTATGGCAATGAAGCTTGCACATCTTGTCAGACCGGCAGAGGAGTTTGCTACCAATGTTTTGGTATCAGCCTTCAACACAAGCTCTATTACGAAGTCGTAAAGTCTTTAACGTGAGGCTTGTCCTATTGCTCCTTCTGACTATCGCCAACACTTGTTACATAGATTCGATACCTAGTAACTTGACGACCAAGACTCTCAGAAGTCGCGATGGTCGTCACGTATCGTAGATGACGAGAGTGGTTATCTCACGTCTCACGTGTCATCTTCCCGCTCGAGCTTTGACCTAATCTCATGTAATTTAGAAACTGGGCCGTGCGTGGCTGAATCCGCTTAAACGACTCGGTTGTTTTGGCTTAAACCACCTACTCGTGCACTTGTACACAGGTACCTCCCGCACAAAAGTACTACTGTACCTTAACTGCTGCTGCTGTTGCGACTTTGTGAGTGGTTACCAAACTTGCTCCGTACGGACAGCCTCCACCTCCACCTCCACCTCCACGTCCCCCAGCCCGTCGTCCCGCCTGGCTTTTCCACACACTGCGCTACCTGTCTCTCATTTCTCCTCATCGTAATTCTCCGAATCCTCTTGTTGCGACCTCGATCTTCAGGTCCACCCCCATCCGCGCATCTAGAAAACTGTGGAAGCCAGCGCTTCCGTAGGATAGGTCTCTTGATCTTAAGCGTTCAAATCGTACTCCTAGCCTTGTTACGCTCAGAGCCCAACGGACAAGTGCTCGTACCTCGACAGTACCATCCGACAGAGACACCATTTAGGACTCACAGCTGCGAGTCGATCGACTGCGGCTTTGCTACATCCACGTTCCGACATTGCGCATCAACGCTACGGACCGCCGATTACACCGTGGCAGTCATCGCTAACAGATCCAGTTCCAGAAACCTCTCCACTTTCACGAACACGGGTCTATTGCGTAGTACAATATCACGCCCCGATCCAAGGGAGCAAAGAGCCTGTGGCACCTCGTCACGATGTACAACTCTCACCGCGGGATGGTGCCTGCCCCAAACAACCGGTTGACGGAGTTGCTGGATCAGGTGCGAGCGGAGTTCGACAACCAGCATAATCGCACTGGCGAGTATGAGCATCAAAGTAGGTTTGATCCCTCCCATGATACCGTGCGCGCTTCCGTGCAATCGATGCTTGCTGCCAAACACGGATGTGTCGATGGACGGCTGCGGCATTTCATATGCTGCGTGGTTGGCTTCCTTGTTATAAGACCATCATATTCTAGGCACGAGGAGGTGCGAGTTGAACAAGGGACAATTGACTAATGAAAATGCGCTGCTTAGTCACTGCACAGCTGCAAGAGATGGAGATGGTGAGACAGAAGGTCTACCAGTTGGAACAGACGCAAATTGCTATCAAACAGAAGTACGTGTTCTACAGGCACATAAGAGCTAGGGCTCCAGGCAGAATGCCACAGGCATAGACAATCCACTGACGTCTTGTCACATTAGGTATGACGAGGAGATTGCTCGACTTCATCGAGAGCTTGAATCTCGTGGAGGTCCTCCGCTTCCAGCTCACCTTGGTGGTCCGCCGCTACATCCCGGCCCTTCACAACCCCCTCCCCCGTCAATCGGCCACGGTCCAAGCAACTTGTTTGGCGGCATCATGGCAAACCCAGGCGGGCAAGGTGGTCCTGGTTTAGCCACCCCACAAGAGCAACCTCAACAGCCTCCTCCATCCCATCAGATGCCGCAGCCACCACCTGGACCGCAGTCACAGGGACCGCCCCAGCTCCAACAGCCTTCCTTCCCAGGCTACCCGCAGCCGTCCGCCGTCAACGGTACGCTGATCCCCTTCTTCTTCCTCCATCAAGCTTTCCGTGCTACACACATGCGAAGGAAAATCTGACAGGGAGCTTCCTTACTCGCATTGTGCGATGAAGTCCGCTTATATAGAAAAGCCGCTGATATCGTCTCCGCCCACAGGCTACGTACAGGCCCCCCAACCAACCTTATCCCCTGGTCCTGGTAAAGGTCGGAACACACGAGGAGTACCTGGCCCAGCGACGCCACAACAAACCTCACAAGCTCCTTATCCCGATCCAAGAGCATCTCCTCAAGTTGCGCGTCCAACGCCACCTCCTCCGACGCAGCAGATGCGAGATGTAGGTAATGCTTTAGCAGACCTCGATCCTGATCGAATGCGCCCAGATCAGAAGAGAGAAGGCCCGGATTGGTTTGCAATTTTCAATCCTCGTGTCCAACGAGTCCTTGACGTCGATTTGGTACACAACCTCCCTCATGAAAGTGTGGTTTGCTGCGTTAGATTCAGCCATGACGGAAAGTATGTGGCGACAGGGTGCAATCGATCAGCGCAGATCTTTGATGTCACGACTGGCAATCAAGTATCTTACCTCCAGGACGACACAGTGGACAAGGACGGAGATTTGTACATCCGAAGTGTCTGCTTCAGTCCTGATGGAAGGTATCTCGCCACTGGAGCCGAAGACAAGCTGATCAGGGTAAGCAAAGCGTACCCTTGCGTGACCGTCGAACCTAGCACATAATCTAGTGAAGTGGACTTTACTGATGGTCGCTTGACGTGAAGGTTTGGGATATCCAAACACGCACTATCAAGCATACTTTCTCCGGACATGAGCAAGACATCTACTCTTTAGACTTCGCTCGCAATGGTCGACACATTGCATCCGGCAGCGGCGATCGGACTGTCCGTATGTGGGATATCGAATCCGGCCAGCAAGTGCTGACCCTAAGCATTGAGGATGGCGTAACGACCGTTGCCATATCTCCAGATGGGCAATATGTAGCTGCGGGATCACTCGACAAGAGCGTCAGAGTTTGGGATTCCCGGAGCGGTTACCTCGTCGAACGTCTAGACGGAATTGAGGGGCATAGAGATAGTGTTTACTCTGTCGCGTTTGCACCAAACGGCAGAGATCTCGTTAGCGGCAGCCTCGATAAGACGATTAAGATGTGGGAATTGACTCCGCCGAAAGGCATGCTGCCTGGTACGGGCCCAAAAGGTGGAAAGTGCGTGAGGACTTTTGAAGGCCACAAGGTAATTCTCCTGTTCATTATCTTGCCGCTTGGTTCCTGTGGTCAATATTCGTACTAACTGCTTTGTCTTAGGACTTCGTTCTGAGTGTTGCTCTTACACCAGATGGCGCTTGGGTCATGAGTGGCTCGAAAGACCGAGGGGTGCAATTTTGGGATCCGCAGTCTGGTAACACCCAACTAATGCTTCAGGGTCACAAAAACTCCGGTATGTGCAATCGAGCTCTCAGTTACCTCAAGCGGCTGCATTTGCTCTTAACTGTGCATTGATAGCATCATGGTATGTCTCCCGCTTCCAGGAATATTGGCTGATCAGGCGTACGGTATGTTGTGACTATAGTTATCTCCGTTGCGCCAAGTCCAATGGGCAGCCTTTTCGCAACCGGAAGCGGTGATATGCGTGCGCGTATCTGGCGGTAAGTGTTTTTCAATTCTCTTCTAAGAGTCTATCGCTATCTAGTGATGTTGGCGATGTTGTTGGCAAGCTTCACGATTTTTATGTGTACAGCTTGAAGCCGTTCGGGCAACCCCACGCGGCGGGCTGAGACCGCCAGTTTTGGCCCAGCCGCGTCAGCATCAGGTCCTGCCGCTCCATGATCCTTGTGGCTGACTTGCTGTTCAACCTACAGATATGGACCCTACCATGGATAGTGAACCGAAGAGGAGAGATGGGCAAGGGTCGGCGCAACAGGAAACATTGTTTTGTCCGTTCTCTGTCGTTAATTACACGTTGAGTGGTCATCTTAGTTTGGCGGACAAGACGAAAAGAATCTCTGGATCTGTATGCTCAAGATGGTGCAACGTTCTTCTAGAAGTCTTTCATCATCCGTCAGGGATGCACAGACAGATCTACCGATGCTGCGGTCCTGGAGTGCCTGACGCTAGATCCGATGCCGCGGTGCTTTGTTTCCATTGCAGATCCGATGCACAGTGTCGTGCACAGATTCGTGGTAAAGGAGCGCAAAGTTTGCGGCAACCCTCCCAACACCTATCAATCCCTCCTCGCAAGCCGCAAGTGACACCAGCAAGCCGTGAACGCGTGCAGCGGGATACCACGTTGCCTTGAGCTTCGACCATCCGATGGCTCTTTAAGTTCCGAGAATCGCTCATCATTGCTAATGTCCGAACCGTTTGGGAAGCTTCTTTAGGGCAACGAACGCTCCGGACCGAAGTAGCACATCGATATAATTCCCGTGATGAGAAGGAAACTCAAATAATGTACCATCCACGGTTCGGACGTAGCGACCGGACCCCACCGTGACCAGATTGCCGGGTCGCCGGGTCGCCGGGCTGGACACTAGTAGGGCTATTGATCCAATATCTTACCTTACATGTACCTTACCCACTTACAAGCACAGTTGTGTAGCATACTTTACAGTAATGATACAGTACCGGTGTAAGTGGTGAAAGATTCCCAGTCCTTCGTCCCGCGTTCCAGGATTCTAGGTATTGCTTCCCTCATCGTTTCAGGGGTGTGGCCCAAGTGCGGTGACATGTCGGTGGAGGTCACAGTCCTCGGAGGTGTTCCTTCAATGCCACGTGCATGGACAAGTACGAGCGGTGCAAGCGCCGATATTGACGACGGCGTCTTTAATGGCTCATTGGCCGCACCACCTGAAAAGCCACGAGGGGGGACAGAGTAAGATTAATAGATGGTCGTACTTGACTGTACATGATTGGAAGTGATTAGACGAGCTGACATCCACCGAACACCTCCGTCGACGAATGTTGCATCAGACGGCGCTTAACATCTCTACCGTTCAGATCAAGACAATATCTCTGCTCCCGTGGGGAGTCCGTGGGGAGACAGTCCGACTATCTATACCCGTTCCGATTACGGGAAACTGCTCTCTTACAATATCTCTGGTGTCCGCTGCTAGGACGCACTACTATGTTGTACTTTACGTCCCCCCACCCTTCTTCCTCATGTTTCAATGATGCCTGCCTGGGACGGACAGCAGCCACAGCCACAGCGCAGCCCCTCTCGGCAGCGCTTGATTACACGTACTGCCCTTCAAGCGCATCATCCCGCCTCCAAGCTCGATGCCGTGCGACTACGCTGATGGGGCTTCTCGTCCGCGTCTGATTCAGCGGTCGGCCGGACATCAGATCTCTGCACCACCCACCTACCCCATCTTGCACGACTCTTATTTTTCCATAGAGCGAAGGTGGAGGTGTTGGGGAGCTTTATTGGCCCTTGTCCCGCTGCGCTCATGCCTGCCCATCATCCACCATCCATGCCCTGCCACCCACTCTAGCCGTAACTTCATAGTGTTCGTGCCTGTGCTTACCGTACCTACCGTACCGTATCTGTACCTTGACTTCATCTGGTTTCGTTATCATAATACTTGCTTATACCGCTCTCACTCCGTCTTCTACACACTCCTCAGTTCGATTTTCAATTTGATCTATTTTCATGACTTGTCGGAAGCTTTTTGCTTGACGAAATCCTTGCATCGATCACTGCCTTCTCCATTCTTGTCTTGTTGCTTTACAAGTGGGAGTCGCCTCCGGGAGAAGCTCCGGGGTAATATAGTCTCGGCCACGACGAGCTGTGCAATACTCATCGCGGCGAGTCGTTCGCATGAGACCTTCGCAAGGTATGGTCTCTTCTTCAACCGCTTATGCAGCCGTCTTTCTCGCACCTGCGTTGGCCCTGAGCTGTCCTTGTGGATGTCTCATGTTCTCAAGCGCTCAACGCTTTCACTCAGGTTGAAGCTTTTACCTGGCCTCCTCGATCCTGTTATTTGAGTACGAGCATTCCAATAAAATCACGCTGACAACCGTTGTCGCATGACCTGCCATCGACGGGCAGTACTGATCTCTTTAGCTGGCCTATCAGCCTGCAATCAATGTTTCAAGCACAATGACGTACCCTCGACAGATATCCCCAACGCCCCTTGTTACTTCTCAAAGCTTGATGACGCCGACTTTGGATCTTACCATGTCATTTTTCTCAGAGACTGGAATGGGCTACCCAATGTCTCTTGCCGCGAATAGCTATGCATTCGGCAGTCTCCCGCCGAGCAATTTCTTCTCGGCCACTAGCTACAATGCTGTGTTGCTGCATGGTCAGGTTCCGACGTTATCTCCGCTAACGCGCCCTCCTCACAACATGCCACAGGTGCGCGAAGCTCGCAATGGCCTATCTATAGTGGATCAGCGGCCGACGGCGAAAGCCGGAAACGGATTGACCCTACGTCCGAACGCGGTCTTCAATGATATGAGCTCTCGTGCACAACCTAAGCTCCCAATGGCCGCCGAAGACGTCGATTTCGGTACAGAGGTGGATAGCTTGATGAGAGCCATCCAGACCAAGTCGAAACCAAGACACCAAGCACAGCAACAGCAGCTTCCAACATGTCATCCGGTCCCGCCTCAGCATCGCAGCACGCAACACGGAAACTCGAATACAAGTGGAATTGCAAGAAATGACCCTAGAGCGAGGAAGAGGTACCAATGTCATTTGCCTACTTGCGCGAAGAGCTTCTTTCAGAAGACGCACTTGGAGATTCATATGCGCGCACACACTGGAGACAAGCCATTTGTAGGTCCTCGGTTACTGATTCAGACCAAGAGGGCATTTTATTGTGGTACGATGGACATTGCTGATGGAGTGAGGATTAGGTTTGCAAAGAGCCCTCATGCGGGCAACGCTTTTCTCAGCTTGGGAATTTGAAGGTAACCCTATCCATTCATCGAGCAGCAGTTTGTGAATACGACGGATTTGCAGTATGACTAAAGCAAAGGCAGACGCATGAGCGCCGCCACACGGGAGAACGACCTTACTCTTGCGAAAGCTGCGGCAAGCGTTTCGCCCAGCGTGGCAACGTGCGAGCCCACAAAATCGTACACGAGCAAGCAAAACCCTTCCTCTGCAAGCTCGAAGGCTGTGGAAAGCTCTTCACCCAGCTCGGGAATCTCAAGGTACGATCCCCTTGCACGAAAACACGGCCAATAGGTGCTGACGGGCTATGCCAGTCGCACCAAAATAAGTTCCACGCAGAGTCCCTCCGCAATTTGACTCTCAAGTTCGCCTCCATGCGCGAAGGCGACCCCGTCACCGCTCACGACAAGGAACTCTGGGAGTACTTTGCGACTCTCTACAAGAACTCCAACAAGGGCATCAAGGGCCGCGGCAAAGATCGACGGATATCCGCCATCGCGAAGAGCGGTGGCAGCAGCAGTGGTCACGTCGTCAAGCACGAGCGTTCAGAGCGGAGTGGAAGCTCAGGTGCATCGACAAACGATGGACAGCCTGATGTCTTTGATCTGGACGGGTCGAACGTCGATGGTGACAGCAGTGCCAGTAGCTACAGTAACGATGATCAGGACTTTGTCTTTGCGGACAGGAAGATGTTCTGAATGTACAGCGTGAGTGTGGGATGATCGGAACGTTACTGACAAGCTCGGTATGGACGGATTGCATTTGGTGGTATGATCGGCAGCACGTTTGATGGACAACGTGATCGGAGCACTTTGGTTCTTGGAAGGAAGCCCAGGCTTATGGGATGATTTGATGACTGAACGGAAAGGGCAGGTTTCACGATCAGGGGCGCCGGATGGGTTGGGATTAAGCGGGTATCGGGCTGGATGGGACGGCTGCATCGGGCAATTGGGCGATGATTCTCCGGGAGCATACATGGTGGATACCCTTTTCTTTGGTTCATATCATCAGGGCTGTCGCTGCTGTCCGACCCTCTTTCATTGCTTATATGAGACATTTCGCCTATGTTGCCATGATCATGTCTAGCCTTCTCGAGGGAATCCTGTACACATGGCGATGTTCCAACAGCATGGGTTTACTTCACGTAGGACTGTATGTCAGAAGACTTATCCATGTGAGACCTGGCAGAAACCTGACGCCGCACCTGTAGACAGGCTTTGGACACACTTGGGAGACATGATGACGTGCCGTGCAAGAGATGGCGTCGAACACTGCATCGGGGAGCACAGCAGGAGACGAGAGTGAGGTCCAAGTCAGCGAGAGATCCCCGATCGAAGACGGAGGGCTAACCCGTAAGAAATAATCTAGTGTGGACTGGAGAATCACCATGTCCGTTCGCAACCCACTTTATAGAGCGGAGTTGAGGCGGATATGGACGGCTCTTCAACAAGGAACATAAACAGATGGGGCGCCGATCTCAAGCCATGCATTGGTGCCGTTACGTGGCCGAGTAAGTCCTACCTTCCACCGCTTCCCTTATCACTTCCCTCCACCAGACTCGGCAGGTAGTACCTCGTGTTCTCGTAGACCAAAAAGGTCACACAAGTGCTCGGCAGGACCCTGACTATATTCGGCCCCAGCCCCTTGTAGAATCCTCCGGCCCCTTCGCGCCTCCACACCTGCTGCACCACGTCCCGTGCGCTCTTGTACGTCCGTCCCGCCTCGTAGGTCTGCAGCCTCGCTCTGACGACTTGGTACGGGTAGGTCAGAACGCCCGCGAAGATCTTGGCCAGCGCGCTCAACAACAAGTAATCCGTATTGCTCAAATCCCTCTTCTGGCCGCCAGTAACTCCTTCTGACCCGTTTATACCACGGTATCGCTTCAGCTGCTCGTAAGCCATGAATTGCAGCGCGCCGTGGGAGACGCCGAAGAGGGAAGGGACGAGACCGCGGTAGAAGCCCGCGAGGCCATCGGAGCGGAAGATCTGGCGCGTGCCGTCGAGGACGGAAGTGTAGGCGCCGGGGTGCTTGGAGGAGGTGGAGAGCATGCGCGTTTTGATCACCCAGATTGGGTTCGTGGCGAGGGCTGTTAGGGCTCCTGTGTCCACCGACGGGGTTCATGAGAGGGGCTGCAAAACAGAGTGACGGGGTGGACTGTACCTGCCGCGCCAGAGGCAAAGAAATAATCAAGCGACGACAGCTCCTTCCCCGGGCCGTGGTAGGCGTAGAGGCCATCTTTGATCTTGCCGTACCAGAGAAAGTAGAGCGCCCAGCTTACGGAGTTGCCGATGATGTTGGGTGAGAGGCCGCGGTAGAAGGCGCCGATGCTACCCTCGTTGTGGGCGATGTCACGGGCTATGCGGAAAGAGTTGCCCAGTCGTGAGGACGACCCCCGATCGACTGTAGAGGAGCGAACGCGATGTCAGTGATAGGCGGGGAGATCTGCGGGGCGGTAGTGGGGCCCATGTTACCTTGCAGACGCGTCTTGACAACATCGAGAGGGTGGACTGCGAGAGTAGATATGACGCCAGCTGTGAAGCCGGCTATCGTCTCTATGAGCGACGGCGGCAATGCATTATTGGTACTCATGGACCAAAGACTCCAGAGCTTGCTTCTCGCGAGCTCGGGTAGGGTTACAGTATGATCTTGCTAGCGATGACGGTGTGAAAATGCGCGTGTGGTCATGGGCAAATTCAACTTCACTCGCCATTTATAACATTATAAGACCGATTGCAAAGTGGAGGTTCTATTGTTTTACAATTCTTGCTGGTGTCTTCGTAGCCGATTTCCCGACTGATCGCGGCATGGAGTATATTACAGATGTTGCACAATGCGGTTGCGCCTGACGCAGAGATCTCTCCACGGTTTCCCCATAGAAGCTCATCGCGCAATGCCAGAGGACCGAAATTTTCATCCCCTTGAAGTATCAATTAACGCGGCCATCCTCGGCTCTCGCTGGTCAACAGATGTCATTTATGAAAGCGGTGAGAATAGTCTGTCCATCATCATCAGTCATCCACTCTAACCTACGAAGCAGAATTGGGTCCTTTGGCGTGCCTACCGAATGAAAGGAGGCCTTGGCTCGCTGCGAGTATATCCTGTAACCCATGAGCATTCCTTCGAACCTGCGGGTCTGAGGATGAAGGTACCAAGGTAGATTATCAAGGGTAGGTAGCCACTGTTGACCATTAGCCGTGCGAGTCCTTAACCTCAGAATTGCTATCATACTAATGTATCGCCACTCGTGAGATGTCAATGATCTTGGTAATCCGTTCCTTTAAGAGATGGTCAGCGCAACTCGTCCGTGGAAATTACCATTGGACGAACCTTTGTTTCTTCTGATAGCTGCAACATTTTTCGAATGTTGTGTAAGATGTGATCTTGTTAGATGTCTCTGAACAGAGCCACGAGTGTCTCCTTGGCTAATCGACTGTTGTGGTCAAATGCGACTGATCGACGATGTTGAGTCTGCAGGTTGAAACGTTCTGGAGCGCTAGCTCCATGAGAAGTTTAACCCTCCGTCGGCTTCTTCCGTTGTCGACTGCGGCAGATCTACAACAGTATAGATACCTCTTACATACGTATTCTTCTCTGCCCTCACACATTATTTCCAGAGCTATTGAATCTGAGCTTCTTCGTTCTTGCAGACTAACGTGATCCATCATGTCTGGGGCCAGGCATTGGTACGTCTTCATTTCAATGGCAGGCCTCAGTTATGAAATCTAACCTCTTTCAGGGAGCAGGACAAGGAAGCTACAGTCTACATCGGCAATCTTGACGAAAGAGTCACGGATAGCTTGGTATGGGAACTCATGCTACAAGCTGGACGGATTGTCAACGTCCACCTCCCTAAAGATCGGGTCACCCAGACACATCAAGGATACGGCTTCGTCGAATTCATCAGCGAGGAAGATGCAGAGTATGCGGCGAGGATCATGAATCAAGTGCGGTTGTATGGAAAGCCAATACGGGTCAACAAAGCTTCAGCAGATAAGCAAAAGACGGTGGAGGTTGGTGCAGAACTGTTCATCGGCAATTTGGATCCTATGGTATCGGAACAAACGCTTTACGACACTTTCAGCCGCTTTGGTGGTCTCGTGTCACTTCCGAAGGTATGAACTACTGGCTGAGATCTTTTCCGGAGAGCATGCTGACCTTGTTCAGATTGCGCGTGATGATGCGAATTTGTCAAAGGGCTACGGCTTCGTCTCTTTCTCTAATTTTGAGGCCTCTGATGAAGCCATCGCGAACATGAACGGCCAATACCTAATGAACAAAGAGATATCGGTGCAGTACGCTTACAAGAAGGATGGGAAGGGCGAACGCCATGGTGATCAGGCTGAGAGAATGCTTGCGGCTCAGGCGCGAAAGCACAACGTCCAGCCCCAAGGGCAGCAACTCCCTCCGGGGCTGTTCAACGCGGCAGCACCAATTGCGCCGGCAGCTATGATCGACGGAGACCTCGGTCGAGCTATCAATGGCGGGCCGAACGGTGCAGGGGTATATTCGACAGGACGGGCCGGTGCGACGAATGGCAACTACCAGTCGGTTCCTCCACCACAGCAGCGTCCTGCGCCACCATCACAAGCTTTGCCAGCACCTCCTTCAGGCTTGCCTGCGCGCCCACCACCGTCCCAGGCAGGATATGGGGGCCCTCAGGGCTTCCTTCCGCCGGGTTTCAATCCACCACAGCAACCTGGATTTCCTCAGCAAGGAGGTCCTCCACCGAGCATGGGAGCACCTCCGCCTGCATTCGGTCCTCCTCCTGGCTTTGGGCCACCTCCTGGGCTGCCGCCGGGCTTCCAGCAACAAGGGTACGGGAGGGGTAGATGAGCGGCGAAACGCGAGACAGGAGCGGTAGTCAAACTAGTACAGTCGCATTGGGCCCCCAAGGATGGGAGATACCAACAATACCAAAGTCTCACAGGCAAAGCTGATGGTAAGTAAAAAAGGGTTAGCGTTACTGAAAGATCCCCCAATAATTATGCTATATGCAGAGGCCTCATTATCGTGTCCTGCTCAGGTTGGAAGAGCGATCTTGCGACGATTTGCAAGATTGAGTTTCGTAATAGGAGCTGCAGTGTAGGGTTTTTCGTGTTGGATTGATATACCATAAGGAATCATGAATGAAATGTAATCTGAGATGCGCTTGAGATGTAAATGGAAAATCGTGCGGACGCGCTCAGGGAACTTCGACAACGCCCGCTAGAAATACAAAAAAGGTATTTGAAGTGGTTGCTAACACTTGGGGTGGGATGTTGATGCCTCTAACGTGACAGGAGTATAACGTCCTATCGAGGCCGTCACAGCATTGAACCGATCCCCTTCCATCCTAGACATATCGGTAATGATTTGCTGGCCTAGCATCTCCCATCCCCTCATCAATTCACGAGAATGAAACAAACTTGGGATCTCTGGGTCTTCCATCCGGGCCGATGTTGTTCTTTGCAAACTTTCGCTCCGTATATATCCTCCTAGCCTCGTCGAAGCCAACTTTTCTAGCCTGCATGATCCTCTGTACTTCCTTTTTTCCTTGCTGATCCAGCCCCGCACGTGAGTCCCCGCCCGAAATATTCAGTGAGAGGTCGAAATCGCTGGATGTGAAGCCAGATTCGATGTCGCTAGCGAAAGACGAAGGAAGGCGTTGATAGATGTAGTCAGGGACGGGAAGAAGGGGGAGCCAGCGGCTCCGGGTGAGGTAGAGCCCTTGGCACATAAGCATGTACGCTTTACGAGAGCACTAGACGGCAAACACGTACCGGTAGCTATCACCAAGAAGGAGAATGAGAGAGAGTAGAGCACATAGCCCATCTTGATGGGCCTTCGCTTCGGAGAGCTTGGTGGTCAAAGCGCCACGCAAAGGCGCAACAACAAGTGAAGATGCCGTTCAACTCCACAACATGCGATGGATACAACGTATCTTGATGCCAGCTTGCATTGTGATGTCGGCGACGTGACGCTGACGCGGAGGATGAGGCCCCGTTTAGGCGGCGGGAAAAGCGGGACATTAGCGTGACGGGAATAAGCGAAGATCGGAAGCGCGGGCAGGGTTGGCGAAGCCCACAATGATTTGAGGACAAGTCACGGCACTCCGAATTATTGCTCAACAACCGCCGTGATGTCGAACGTATCTTCTGACCTTATTTGGGAGATAACCCGTGAGTACACATACGTCAGGCGGCGCTATTGAAAAGCAGCTTAATTACAACTAGGCGCGAACAACTCCTACCTTGTGAAGCGGAGGACCGGCGGTGGAGCTCAATTCTCTAGAGACCCGCTCAATCTGACAAACAAGCACTCGAGAAAGGTGTGTACTTCCTGGCCTATGCACAATTCGATACAAGAGACTCATGATTGTGCAGTATGACGGCTTCCTCAACGAGAAGGTACGATTGGCACAACTCAGTAATTCAGCATAGGAACGAGGAGGCTATTTGGCATAGTGAAACTGATAGAGACGGTGGTAATCTCAGGCTGTTGGCATCCAGCCAGCTGAAAAGGATGGTGTCGCCTTGATCACCAAGAAAACGAAGCACCACAACCGGCCCGCATCTAACAAGAATGAAGTCGTTTGGGGATCGAACAAGTCAGGACCGAAGTAAGCGACTCGAAGTACCTGTATCATCGCAAGCCAGAACAGAACTGAAGACATGCGATTTCAGGATCTACAAAGGTATCGTCAACTACACAGCGAAGCAGGGCTATAGGGCGGACCTCCGCGCGGAGGCTGTCGCTCGCGCGAGTGCTCTTCGTCAGTCTCAACAACCGAAGAAGGATGTTCCACAGAAGAAGTTGCGTGGAACCAAAGCCAGGAAGGCTGCGGAAAAAGAGTCGTCTTAAGCTCGAAATCAAGCATCAAGGAGCAGCACGGGATTGTCTATAGAACGTCGTGCCGTTTGCTTAGCAAGACACTAGGAATCATGACCTTGGCTACCTCGTGTTCCTTGTGAGCAACAATCCCGCTCCACCTTGAAGTGGTGAAATGGTAAATCTTCGTCTTCGTGTGTCGACATATCTGAAGAGACCACACTCGTACATGATCTCCAATGGGTATATGAACAACAAGTGTCGCAGTGGCCTGTCCTCTCGTGTATGTCGGATCCGCTTTGGATGATCTAAAGGTTCATTCCGGTGGCCATGGTCGTAATGCTATGATGGCCTTCATGTTCGATTGCTAGTCTGCCAGCGTGACATCTTGACAGCTCATGGGAACTTCAACCCGGTGAGCACGCTATATCAGCTCCGAGGACGTCGTCTTTCAGAGTCTCTAGCACATATTCTACGTTGGTGCTCTTCCCACCCGTCCGTTCGGAGGGAAGCGATGTTGCACCGACCCCATTAGATACAGCGGTTCCTAGAATGTCGGTGTCAAAGGTCATTTAGCGAAATTTTCTAACAAAATGTATAGGAAACCTGCGAAAAAACCTTTCCACCACCCACCACCCACCAATTCGACCTCGCTGTCGCCCCCGTCGTCGCTGTCACTATGCTGTGTACCCATAGACTCGATGACATTGCCAAGGGCCAAATACAAATGGAATTGAAGTGCGGAATGGCACCTAAGACTATAGCAGAGACCACAGAACATAGTCGAGGGCACATTGAGAAGATGCGGAGGAACCTATGGCAATGGGGGTCAGTTACTATACTCAGATTGGCTAAATTGAGGGCTTCGAGACTACTCACAGCTGCTATGACAGAGGTAGATGCTGGTGTCATCCTTGCATATCTTTCACCCTATTCACCCAACTACAACCCTATTGAGAAGTCCTTTAATGAGCTAAAGACATGAATGAGAAGACATAAGGCATTGGTGAAGGGATATGAGGATGAATTTTCAGGGTTTATTTGTATGACAGTATGAGAATATAATGCTGAGGACAATGCAGAGACACATTTTTGTAACAGCTTTGTTAATTGTACATAGATATAACATTATAATGAACTAATTAACATGCTTTATTGCCTTTAATGCTTGCAATGCTTTCATCTCATTCATATAACCATATGCCTTCATACTCATGCCTCTTATAACTTCTGCTTGTTTTGTTTTCTTTTGATATGAGTGTAAAGCTTTCTTTAGCTGTTGTTTAAGATTCACTGAAATATTCAACTTTCTTCATGTCTGCTCAGTAATTAATTGTATATTTTGTGCATTATACATCTCTTTCAAAAGAGTCTCACAACAATTCATCAATTGTTTTTTCAAAGAAGAGTTCTTTCACATAAATCAAGTGAAGAACTTCTTTAGTCACATGCTGAAGTTAGTATTTGTGTCAATTAAACTGCTGAGTAGCAGTGTAAATGTAAGTATAGCTGATGAAGATGTAACAGAACATGTTCTCTGTAAAGAAGATGAAGACTGTAAAGTCTGTGAAGAAGAAGAAAAAGAATGAGAAGAATGAGAAGAATGCTGAAATGCTGTAAGTAATGAGGTTAAAAGATTTAAAATAGTCTCAAGATCACTAGATTAATGTGAGAAGATAAAAATTAGTGATGATGCTGATAAGGGTGCAGTGTATATTTGTATAAAAGGTATAGACATTAACAACAAAGATGTAAATGTAATGAAGTATGACCTCTATTGAAACAACTGTTCAATTCACTTGTTTAACTAGAATGCAGAGTCTGCATCAACAGCATGACTTTTGTGTGAGCTGACTAAGCAGTGTCACATGACACAGCAAGTTTCAGCACTAGGTCAGAATAGAACTGAAATTCCTGCAAAGCCTTCTTATTTCAACACTTTTTCTCAGTTTTAGATGACCTGAATATTCATTCACTAACCAGTATAAAGTCCTTCAATCTCACTAAAAAGTGAGCTCAACAGTGAGGTGATGAGAATGTGAAGAAGGCTGCAACAGCAAGGTAAGAAAGTGAGAATGTAAAAGGTGACAAAGAAGGTCAACAACAATGAGGTTTAAATGTGTGTTGAAGACAGGTCATTAATTAAATATAAGACCTGACTAAATAAGAAAACAGCTAAACTTGACAGCAGACAGAGCCTTAGTAAGCCCATCTGCTGCTTGCTTAATGATAGATATAAATTCAAAGTTGACAAGGTGACAATCAACAGCTTCATGAACAAAGTGATATTGTATGTCAATGTGCTTGATACAAGCATGAAACTCAGGGTTTCTAGCTAGGTTCATAGCTTTGTTGTTGTCAGCTCAAATGACAACAACATTGTTGTCATGAAAATAGCCAATTTCACTAAGAAAATGACATAGTCAAATGGCTTTCTTCATAGCTTGTGTTTTGGCCATGTACTCAGCCTCTGTCAAGAATAAAACAACAAATTGCTGATGTTTAGAACATCAGTTAATGAGACCTTCATATAGAAGAAAAAGATAAGCCTCAGTGAACTTTCTGATGTTGTGACAGCCACCTCAGTCAGCATCAGTATAGTTAATAAGGCTGTCATCAGTGATATCATAGATGACATTGAGATTCATAGTGTCAGTGAGATACTTAAAGATCTGCTTAACAATGTTGTAGTGTGACATGTTAAAGTTCTGAGCAAACTGACTAACAGTAGAGACAGTGAAGGTGATGTTAAAATGTGTCTGTAACATAATGTACATTAGTGATCTGACTGCTTTCTGATATTGTTAAATGACAGTGATGTCAGCCTGAGTGGTAGACTCCTTCATGAGTACTGCATCAGAATTCATAAAAGTGTTAACAGAAACAGTCTGTGACTGCTGAAAGGTCTGAAGAATCTTGTTGATGTAAGCTGTTTGAGTAAGACAGATTGTGCATTCAGTGCAGTTTTGTTTCACTTTCATGTCTAAATAGTAGGACATGGGACTGAGATCTGACATCTTGAACATGTCATTAAGACATTGTTTAACATTCTGAATAGCTGACTTATTCTTTTTAACAAGCAGAAAGTCGTCAACATAGACAGCAATGATGACACTGTTTCATACAAACATGCTATAATCAGAATCAAGTCATCAGAAATCAAGAGACATGAGAAGATCATGTAAAGTCTTATACCACAGACAAGATGCTTGCTTCAGGTCATAAAGGGCCTTATTCAGCAAAGCAACCTTGTCAAGTAGCCTATAGTTGTGAGGTAACTCAACATAAACAACCTGATTGATAGAGCCATAAAGAAATGCAGTAGTGACGTTCATTTAATTCACTTCAAGATCATAATGTGCTGCAAGAACAAAGAGGGTCTTATACATCTGCAGCTTGACAACAGACACAAAGGTTTAATCATACATTGGCAAGTTGAGAGACCGCTTTCAAACATAAGCAAAGACATTTTGGCTCAGAGCGCTCTGAGCGCAACCTTTTTGACAGTTTGTAGTATATCTTCACTGATGTTGAATCAAATGTTCATTGAACATCTGAACCAACATCTGTGAAGATGTTCAATGAACGTTGAAAAGTGAGTTATGATGTTCACTGAACATTCAAATTGACTTGATGATGAATGAATTCAGTGAACATGTTGAGTTGCTGCCTGAGTACCATCTGCTTGCTCTCAGAATGAGGTTCACACACATACACATCAACATCACTGAGCGAAATACTTATGTGACAGCAATTAAGTTAAACTAAACTATATTTGTGACACTCTACTATCATCTTAAGCCTCATACATGCTGCTGCTGCTCTATACTGTGACAGGTTCATTTAGCATATCATTGACATTGATAGGCTTCAAATCATCATCAGTGTCATCACTCACCCCTCATGTATAGATGTCTTGCACAAAGTTGCTTGAATTCAATGCTTGTTGCACAAGATGCGTTCTTTGATTTTGTTGATCATAGATGGTCTTCTTCACTTCAGACTCAACACATTGTAGAGTGTAAGTAAACATCTGTTTTTTTTGACTGATACAGTTTATCTGCTTTTTGACCTGCTCATGATCACAATTTATTCACTCAGAATCAACAATTATCAACCTCTTTACTCTGTGTAATGTATAGTCTACTTTGATGAGTTTGATTGTGCTGATGATGTATTGAGAAGGTGATATGTTCACATTTTGTGCAATGGCAACTGACTCTTTCTGAAACAATCAAATGATCTTTATTGCAGTGAATTTGATCAGTTTGACATGAATGAGGATCACTGAAGCTTTGATGACTAGGCGTAGGTACTTTATAGAAGTCAGTGTGGTTCAGAGACTATGATTCGCTCTTGATGTTGTCTTTAATGAATTAAAGACCTTATGTAGTGACTTACTCAGTATACAATAAGAGCAACTGTCAGCCTCATTGTGCAAAAGACTGTCTTCTTGCTCAAATCCCATTTGACTTAAAGAAGATTGTTGATTGTGACAATCTTGATGAAGTTGCAGTTTGAGCAGATCTCAGCAACATGAACCTTGTATGATAAATCACAAGGTGCAAGGTTGTAAAGATGACTTGACTGGTTGTGAATTCAACCTTTTTGGCGATCTTCTATTCTCAATAATGTCAGATTCTTTGTATCTTTGAGTATCTTTAACATTGAGAATGTGCTCAGAACTTGCAGCCTTCACACTCTCTGCAATCAGTTGTTCAGGTTCAGTGTTGGTTCAGTTCTCAGGCAGTTGTTATTCTGTCAGGTCTGCAGCTTGTTTTGCAGCTCATTCTTCAAGTTGCTTGAGATGATTGCAATTGATGCATTTACAAGATCAACAAATCTATTCAGTAATAAACAGTCAATGTTCTGATGCATGTTGAGTGGTACATCAGTCAGAGAATGACTGTAGAAAGTGAACTGAATTGCACTGCACTTGAGCCACAGTGTTTTTAGCACCTGCATCAAAGTCTTTATGTATTCTTTTTTGACACATATGTTCAGCTCTTTTTCATCAACTATGTGTTTGTGTGTCTTTCTCATATCATGAAGCATTGATGCAGTGCAATTCTTAAGTCTTCTCTGATGCATGTGCTTCTCTGACCATAAGCTATGAGTAGGGTTGATTCAGTAGAATGCCTCAATGAAGCTTATTCACACTTGCATTTGTGCAGAGAAAGATTCAAATGGTGTGTCTGTGAGAAATCATTTTCTCACCTCTGAGCTGAAGATTTTGAACATATGAATTGTCATCACATTCATGCTCACTTCAGTATGTGCCTCATCTGTCACTACCTTACCTCAAGCTATATTTCAATAGATGATCACAGGTGAAAAAACTTTTTGCTTCTTGAGTGGCTTGAGTGAGTAGACAATGTCTTGCATAACCTCTGTGATATGACCTCTGTAAAATTGTTTTATGGTGATGACTATGATTTGTGACTGTTTAAACTGATGTTGAAGGTTGTCTTCTTCATCAGGTATGTGTTCAAGAAGGCTTCAGTCATCACAAGACAGCTTCTTCACAAGTTGGTTCATTTTGTGATTCTCATAGGTGTGGTGTATTTCTCATTTAGTGAACTTATCTTCTGAATTCAGGTGATCTGTAGTCTCTTGTAACCAATTCAAAATAAGACCTGCTGAGGCTACAATCAGATTAAAGCCACTCTTGAGTTTTAAAAGAGCTGTTGATTCATCATTGTTACAGAAACATTTGATGCCTCACTTTCTGCTGAATGAACATACATTGTTTGATAACTGAGGGTTGCTTGAAGTTTCTCAAGACAGATGCTCTCAATGATGTCTTTTTCTGTGAGCTGCAATGACTTTGGCATGAGCTTTCTTCAGTATTCAGTTTAGGCAAATAACTCTCAACATTTCAATAGTCTATCATCAGGTTCAGTATTATGCTCAAAAGATTCATGAGTTTGATGTGCAGTGTACCTTTTCTAGTCTCATGTTGTTCACATTATAGCCTTCATCTTGAAACAACTTCATCTCAAACATCACAAAGACTTTAAAGGCCTGATATAGGTACAAGGATGTGAGAAGGCCTGAAATGTGTATTCTTTTGTCAGAACCAATGTTGTCTGAGTTGTGGAAAAATAGTCGTGCACATTTGTCTCAGTGCCCTGACTCATGAAGATGTTCAGTAGCTGTCAGCCTCACACTTGTCATGAGCCTGAAAGGTTAAGTTAGTCAATACTCAACTTCATCACATTGAATTAAACATACTCTTCAGTCATAGATGTTTGAGATGTCTTTATGTCTTTGATGTCTTGAAGTTTCTCTACAGTGTCTTCATGAAAGATCAGCTTCAGTTTGAGGCTAGTCTGAGTTGGTTTTGATTGCACAGGTGTTGTCATTGATTGTAACTTTGAGTAACAGATGCTGTGTGCCTCATCTGAAGTTGTTGAGTTTGCCGCTGTTTGTGACTTTGCTGAGTTGATATCAAGGTCTTTCTCTGAAGCTTTGTTGATTAAAGTAAACTTTGCGTGGTCTGCTGTTTGTGACTCTGCCTTGTCAGCAGCAAGGTCTTCTTCTGAAGCATTGTCAATTATAGTTATCTTTGCAGGGTCTGCCATTCATGACTTCGCCTTGTTGACAGCAAGGTCTTCTTTCAGAGCTTTGCTGACTGTAGTTATCTTTGCGTGGTTGCTCAGGGTTCTTGTTGATAATGTGTTGTCAGATCTATCAGATTGTCTCTCATCTTGTTTCATTTTCAACAATGTGCTGCTCATGAAAGGTTCAGTGATGTCTCTGTTCAAATTCATAGATATGTCTCTCAAAGGTTGTTCTGAAGCTTGCTCATCTGATGTATCATGATGAATGTCTCTCACATGTAAACCTGTTATCTTCAGATCTTGTTCATTAATCTTGTAACATTTGTTGAGCTGATTAGATGAACATCCTTGTTCTTTGAGAATGATGATGTTCTCAGTATTCTCAGTCTGACTTGATTTCACAATACATTTGAGCAATAATGACAGTTGCAATGCTAGTAGAGAGTTATTCAGATGAACACTTGAGTTCAACAAACAGTTCAGCTTACAGTCTTTCACTTTGAAGACAACTTCAAACTCTGTGTATGGCAGTCTTCTTATTCTGACATCAAGAATGGCTGTACAGAACTTTTTATCCTTGATTATATCTGTTGTAATGCCATCAAAGCTGTAATTGATGGTGTCAAGATAGGTGTACTGAATGTCTTCTTTAAGTATATTCATTTATATATTAAATGACACTCAACTGCATATGTCCACCTTCTGAGCAGAAGATGAATTGAGAGGTGTGACATCAATGACAGTGACTGAGCTAATATTCTGAATGTCTCTGAATGATAGAATGCATTTCACTCATATTCTGTAAGTTCTAGCATCAGTGATGATTGTTATGTCTTGAGTTTGAATAAGTGTTGATGTTGTGATGTGAACGCTCATTTTCACTCACTCTGAGGTGTTTGTTGAGCTTAAAGGTACTGTGTTTCTAGATGTAGCTTCTCTGTCTTCAGAATTGTCACACCTCATCTTGTGTCTTTGATTATATAGCTTGCGTCATACTAGAATGAACAGACTTTGGTTGATGAATGTGAGGGGTTTGTCTTCAAAGTAAAGCATAAAGTGAGTGTAGAGTTTCTGAATCAATGATTGCACTGCTTCACAACTTGCATTTGTTGTTAAGACTCTTAGGTTTGATGCATGCTCTTTGAGCCATTTGCTGATGATAGTGTTCACTTTGGCTATGCCTTTGTTGTCTATACTAGTAGTCTTTCTGAACTGTGCAAGATTCATGTATTTCAGATTATTCTCATCTGTCAAATTGTCAGTATGCTTGAGTCTGATATTCTTCTTAACTGACATGATGATGATGAGAAGATCAAAGCCAGAAATGCTGTCTGAAACCAAAGTGACACAAGTTCATAGAAAAAGGTTGTAGGTGAGGCAAACACATATCAGAATGTGTATTTAGGTCACATTCAAAAGTAGAAGGTTAAAAGAGAGGTTCAGGTGAATACTCAGCTAAAATGTTATTGAATTTGATGCATATATTTTGATGAGTGAATCCTTGATCAAAGACGCATTTGCTTAGAGTAACACAGCACAATGTTCAAATAACATCTGTGCTGTAGTACAATGTGTTCATTGAACCTGGCACATGTTCAGTGAACATCATAGCAAGCTGGTTTGATTCAGTAGTGTGCAATCTAGTTGACTAATAGTGACACGTATTCAACACAGACGTACTGCATATGCTTTCATCCTCTTGCAGAAATTGTGAGACATGATCAAGACCATCTTGATCTCTTAATTGTCAGTGCTTCTTACTCAGGCTAATTTTGCTTTACCTTCACTAACATGAGTATTCAGTTGAATTGTTGCATTTCAGTCAACATCAGAAGCATTCAGCAACACGGCTGCTTATCAGTTGATTGAAGCATTTGGCTTGACATTCACACCTCAGTCAATGTTTGAAGCATTTGGCTTAACAGTTGCACCCCAATTGACAACAGAAGCATTTGACTGCATAGTTGTATCTTCATCAACAACAAGAGTATCTGACTGCACAATCACACCTTCAGCTGTTGCTAGAGTTAGATTCAGTGTCAATATCTGCTCTGTTTCAGTGGCTGGCACATCTTCTTGTACGTCTTTCAACTTTATATCAATGGATTTTGAGACATTTGAGTTCTTCAGCACATTCTTAACTTGCTGAATCAATCTTGACTGCTTGAAGAGGCTGATGAGCTTTCTCAATCAACGCACAAATCTCTTGTTGTTTTGACTCTTGTTGGCGCTTACATCTGTGATCATCATCAAGCTGTCTCATGCTCATGTGAGTGCAATGTTGAGTCAATTCATTTCTTGTGTGAAGCCTAACTTCTTAGTGATGACTAGGTTCAGGATTATGATATTGGCCTCATTCTCTTGAAATGAGTCAATGATCTTGTTCTGAATTGCCTGCAGATCCTCTTCTTGAGCTTAGACTGCAGTCAATATAGTGCACAATAGTAGACTTTCTGCTGTGCTCAGTAGGGTGAAATGATTGCAAGATGCTTTGATTCAAATGTCTTCAAGAGGGTTTTCACCATATTCATGCATACTGTAGCATTGACTAGGTTGCATTGCGAGTTTTCTATCTGCTCTATTGTGTCTTTGACATCTATCATCAGCATGAGGTTTTTTACTTGATATGCTTCTTTTATAAAGTTCTTTATCTTCAGACTCAGTGAATGAGAAATTAGCTGTGTGATGACGACATCAGTCAGTTAATCATTATAGAAGATAATTGAGCCAATCTTGAAGATCTCAAGGCTCATCTGATGCTGCTCAGTGAACATAATTGATGAATGATCTAATCAAACAAGTTGTGTAAAGAATGACATGATCATCTGAGTGACAAACTGCTCACTTGAGCCTCTGTGACTTAGTACTGTTGGCTTTAGTTGCTTGTGATCTTCAATCATAACAACTGAAGCAGGTGCATAGTGCATCAAGATGATAATCACATCTGACTTGATGATCTTTGCTGCTTTGTTCATGAAGATAATTGTCAGTCTGAAAACCATGAAGAGTTTAGCTGTGCCTGCATTGTTGATGATGCACACTACAACAAAGGCTGCATGAAGAACATGCTTTTGCAAGTTAATGAGAATCTTTTTAAATTCAATCTGTTGTGTGGCATTCATGTCATCTTCACTGTATAGATTGTAGTATTCTCAAAATCCCTTTCAGCTATCAGGGTCAGAGACAGGGTGCAGTATCATGTCAGCAACCTGTAGCATTCAAGTTGTCAAGTTATGTTCAATAAGCTGCACTCTCTTGTTCATAACAATTGATTTAGATCAATCTGTACCCTTATAAACCTCATATATTGTTCTGACAATGTCAAACTCTGCAAGAACATCAAGCTCATCTTCATTTATGATGAGTGAAAGTGAATTGCGAGGTTCTTTAACTTTATTTCAAATGATGTTCTGTTCAGAGAATATGACATGCAAGCATATGATGATCTTGTCTTCTGTTTAAGAGTTTTTGAGCACTGAAGTCTTGATCTTTTCAACAAGTTCATTGACAGTGTCATTTGTAGAGATTATCACTAAAACTTGATGAAGCTCATTGTCATCACTGTGAAGAAATGGTCATATTATCTCTGTGCATCAGTGGCTTTTACCTGTCCCTGATGGCTCTTGTATGATGTCAATTTCATATGACAACTCACAACAGTAGACCATTGCTTTTCTCTGTGATGATGTGAGCTTCAATGCATCAACCTGATCTTTAACAGCATCAAGTGAAATGATGATGAAGATGTCTCTACTCTGAGCCTGAGTATAGTTTGAACTGTGGATCACATGATGCAAATTGTCTCAAGTTCACTGAAAAGCACTTAGTGCATTGATTTGATGCTTCAGCGCCTTTTCTTGCAAGATCACTTGAATTTTGACTATCATCTTGTCACTCATCTGGCATTGGGCTTTGAACTTCTCATCAGTTTTGAAATTGTGTGAGATTGTCTTCAATGGTTCACTTTTGTAGATGTTCTTCTTCTTGTCTCAGGGTTTATGAAGAACAATGATTGTTTGACTGATTTGTGCAAATGATAGTTGTTGAACAACAACCTCACTTCAGTCTTTCTCACAATCATCAACTTCAGCATTGAAGTTGACTCTTAATGCCTTCTCTGAGTCAAATCAAAGTGACATCTTCTGCAAATTGTCTATCAGGGTCATGTAGTGACGCTTTTCTTCTTCTGATATGATGATAGCTTGTAGTGCAAAGATGAATTCTTTAATACTTGTGGCTTGATTGACTGCGACTTCTTGTTCAGCTATTGCTTTATATTTCATGACTGTTACTCATTCTGCTACAATTAAAAACAATGTTTAAGATGATAACTTGATCGCAGGCTGTTCTTCTGCAGATGCAGTCTGACTTAACTGAACAAAATGTTTGTCTGAATGAGCAAAGTGTCATGCATTGAGCAAGTCAATGACTCTCTTCTGTTGTATGATGTTAAGAAACTCTTTGACAAATTCAGTTATGCTTGTCAAACTATGCACATATAACTCAAGAGTTGATGAGATAAATATCTTCTGAAGCTTCTGAAGAGTGAAGTCAAGTTCAATGAGTCTCACAAGATTGACACACAGTCAGTCTGAGAGTACTTCAATGAGGTTGAATGAGACATTGACTCAGTAAATGTGACCTTCATCATTGACCTGCTGTATCTTTGCAATGTGTCAAATGCTTGAAGAAAGGTGCTCTGATGACAGCAACTTCACAGTTACATTTCTGTCTTAAATTGTATTGCAATCAAGTCTAATGATGATGATCTTGTCATCTGCACCTTTTTTCTTCATGATAACTCAAACCTGAAGGCTGAACTTTCATCTCTGAATCACCTTGAACATGATGTAGATGTGACAATATGAGGTCTCAGTCACAAGAAACTGATCAAGATCAGAAGTGTTGCTCTCATTGTCTGTGTGCATGATGACAGCATGATACTTAACACAACCTGTTTTCACTTCTTTATTGTTCAAGTAGTAGGCATTCTCATCAACCTCTTCACTCACATTGTTTCTGAAGTTTTTTGTCAACATTTTTGAATTTGTTGTGAGTTCAGCTTCAACTTAGTATGTGAGATATGACTGTGAGATATGAAAGTAAACTTTGAATGTGAGCTATGCACATGAGCTATGAACGCAAGGTATGAACATAAGGTTGAATGTGAGAAACAAACCTGAGGTATGAACGCAAGATTTGAACATGAGGTTGAACATAAGAAACAAAGCTGAGGGTTGAATGTGATGTGTGATCTGCAGTATGAAGTCTGAATGTGCACTTCTAACAGACGTTTGAATGTGAGCTCTGAATGAGACGATTAACTGTGAGGTAGAATGATAAAGAAGTGAAAACTGAGGTAGATGATTGCTGATTCTAAGTGTTGTTTTGAGAAACTGGTTTAATGTGTTAATGATGTGAGTAACTTGTGTGAATTCAATTCCCATCATTTAGCATAAAGCAAGTTCATGCTCAGCAAATCTGTACAAAATGTGCAAGAGCAAATCCGCACCCAATAACGTAGGAATAAGATATGATGAAAGAGTATAGAAAAGTGAGTGTTGTTCTAAGTGTGAAGCCTATTGTTGGCCTATAATTTCAGTATGATGATGAAGAATTGTGTATTACAAGTTGCTGATGCAAGCATGAGAGGTCTTGATGTGACATTCTGGCTTCACTTTCAACGGTCATTGTCTTGATGGTTTTTTCAAGCAGATGATGACAATGGTTCAATGTTTCAACAGTAGTCTTGAACTCACAAAGAGTGAGTGTGAGACTTGACATACTGTCAAAAGTAACTTCTAATACTGTGATCAGTTCATCAGATGAATTTCAAGGTATTGGTTGTGATGCACCTTCATGTCAAACCCTCATCAATCATTTACCATAAGCAACAGTCTTTGAATCATTATACTCAGAGAGGACAGCTTACCAACAATATTTCAGTATCTCTTCATCGACCCTCATAGTGTATCTAGCTGTATTGTGTGCAGTAGGTATCAAGTTTATCAAATTAGACCTCTTCTTCAAGCTGTCTTTAATCTTCATTGTTATTTGACTGCTCTTTTGTTGATACTTTCTTGATTGTGACACTTGAGCAAGTACATGCATAGGGGCAATCACTCAATATGATATGAATATCTTGATGTATCATTGGTTTTTGCAACCACTGTGTTGTTGATAGGCTATGTCATTCATTCACGTCCTGTTTTAGTTGTAGCAGTTGTATCAAATATCGGGCTCAGCTAACCCTTACTGTATTAAAATTAGCCTCTGATTCTGCATGAGGTTAGCGTCACATGTGTGTGTGTGCAAGCAGTCATCATCAACATCATTTATCAAGTTTCTCAGAAACAGTTAGCCTTTTGAATATATTTGATACCATCAACTACCTGATGAAATTGAAACATATAGTATATTAACCCCATTCTGACCAGGTTGCATCTTGTTCATTGAACTAAGACCTTCATTCAGTGAACTAAGACCTTTGTTCATTGAACCAGCAGTGCACTTTGTCATCTTGTTGCATGTCAGTAAACCCTACTCTGAATCTGCATGTGACTTGCGCCTCTGCTCAATGTGACTGCAAAGGTAAATTGTTGAAAGTGTAATGATTCTTCTGCTAGGTCATGTACTGTTTAAAAGATTATCATAGATCAAGAGTAAGGAACAACAGTCAGTTAAAACAACACAATACTAATTATAGTGCTAGACAATCTATAAATCATGCTTGAGACTCACTCTGAAACTGTGGTTCTCAATTCAAACCTCATATGCAGTTTCATCTTCATCTTTGTCTTTCTCAATCTTATCTTCTGATGAGATAATCTGCAGATCATCATTCTCATCATTACTTATTTTTCTTTTAATCATTTCTTGATCAAATTGAGCAAAGTTCAACGTCAGTTTCATAAGATGTGTTCTCTGATTCTGTCGGTCATAGATGACTTGCTTGACATCAGATTCAACACACTGTAGTAGGTAAGTAAATGTCACCTTTTGTTGACCAATTTGGTTTATTCATTTTTTTGCCTGCTCTTGATCACATTTCATTCACTCTGAGTCAAGTTGAATCAGTTGTCTGACTCTGTGTAGTGTGTACTCAACTTTGATGAGCTTGATGATGCTGACAATATATTGTGAGGGTGTTAAGGTTGAATATCTCACT
>JAABUP010000573.1_pt1 | contig 80126 bp, 66 predicted proteins | sample 5559201 | NCBI WGS metagenome assembly JAABUP01 (sample SAMN10711887, study PRJNA513373) | rock metagenome | isolation source: Antarctica rocks | place: Antarctica
TGATGTGGTCAGTCACACGAACGCCGGCTGGCAAGCCGGCAGGAACACGCGCCATCGCTGTCGATCCCAGAAAACCCGACCAGTGATATAGGGCCTCCGGACGCTTAAATGAACCGTATTGCGGCTAACAGGGCGTGAATCCGCCGTGCAGCGCCGCCGTCGCAACGAGCACGGCGGGGTGCCAAGGTTGATCATAAGCCTGCGCGGCATAATCTGACTGTCGACCCTGCGAGTGCTAGGATCGACCTTGCACAACCACCCCGGCACGAGAGGCGCACGTTGCCCGACCAGACCCCGCCCGTCCGCTGGCAGCCGGACCGCAGCCCGCAATCGCCGCCCTGGCCCGTCCCGCCGCTGCTCACGGCGATGGGGCGCGGCTGCTTGGGCCGTTGCCCGGCCTGCGGCCAGACCCACTGCTTCAACGGCTATCTGAAGGTCGTGCCGACCTGCGTCGCGTGCGGGGCGCCGCTCGGCAGCTTCCGGGCCGACGACGCGCCGCCATACTTCACGATCTTCATCGTGGGTCACATCATCGTGGGCCTGATGTTCCTGGTGGACGGCGCCTACAAGCCGGCGCTTTGGGTCCATGCGGCGATCTGGCTGCCGTTCAGCTTGGTGCTGACGTTGGCGCTGCTGCGCCCGGTCAAGGGCGCCACGCTCGGATTGATGCTGAAGCTCGGCATGGCCAAATCGGACGACGAGTGACCGACGTCCCGTCCCCGCCACCGCGTGGCCTCGACCGCGTTGTCCTGGCTGGGGAGGCGTTGACCCGGCTCAACCCGCTGCTCGACGCCGACCGGGCGCAGGCGGTCGCCGACCTTGAGGCGGAAAACTGTTTCGCGCTGTGCGGCACGGCGGAGCGCGTGGCGGTGCCGGGTCCGTATGTGCTGCATTTGTCGGTGCAGGAGGGGCGGCTCGTGTTCGACGTGCGCAACGCCGCCGACGCGCCGCTGCAAATGCTGGTGCTGGCGCTTGGCCCATTCCGCGGGCTAATCAAGGACTACCAGATGCTCGTCGACAGCCATATGACGGCCATCGAGGAGGGGCGCGAGCAGCGCATCCAGGCCATCGACATGGGCCGCCGCGGCCTGCACAACGAGGGCGCGACGCTGCTGCGCGAGCGGCTGCAGAACAAGGCCAGCATCGACCACGAGACGGCACGCCGCCTGTTCACCCTGGTGTGCGTGCTGCACCAACGGATTTAGGGCCAGAGGACCAAGGACTGGAATGAAGATTGACGGCACCCCTTATCGCGCCGTTTGGGTGGACGAGGGCGATGGCTGGTCCATCCGCGTCATCGACCAGACGAAGCTGCCCTGGGCGCTTGAGTTCCTGCGGCTAACCAGCTTGCGGCAGGCGGCGCACGCCATCAGCAGCATGCAGATACGCGGCGCGCCGCTGATCGGCGCCGTCGCGGCTTACGGCCTGGCGCTGGCGCTGCGCGACGACCCGGCGACCGACGCCATGGAGCGCGCGGCGGCGCAGCTCGCGGCGACGCGGCCCACGGCGGTCAACTTGCGCTGGGCGCTCGGCCGCATGCTGACCCGGCTGCGCAACACGGCCGCCGGGCAGCGCGTGGCCGCTGCCTATGCCGAGGCCGCCGACATCGCCGACGAGGACGTGGCGCAGAACGCCGCGATCGGGCGGCACGGCCAGGTCTTGATCCAGCGGGCGGCGGAGGCGAAAGCCGGTGCGGAGTCGGGCAAGCCGGTGAACGTGCTGACCCACTGCAACGCCGGGTGGCTGGCGACGGTCGACTGGGGCACGGCGTTGGCGCCGATCTACATGGCGCACGACGCCGGGCTGCCGGTCCACGTGTGGGTGGACGAGACGCGGCCACGCAACCAAGGGGCGGCGCTGACGGCGTGGGAGCTGGGCAAGCACGGGGTGCCGCACACCGTCATCTCGGACAACGCCGGCGGGCACCTGATGCAGCACGGCCGTGTGGACCTGGCGATCGTGGGGGCGGACCGGGTGACGCGGGCCGGGGACGCGGCGAACAAGATCGGCACGTACCTGAAGGCGTTGGCGGCGCATGACAACAAGGTGCCGTTTTGGGTGGCGGTGCCGTCCAGCACCATCGACTGGACGGTGTCGGACGGGGTGCGCGAGATCCCCATCGAGGAGCGCGATGCGTCCGAGGTCACGACCGTGACCGGGCGCGGGCTGGACGGCAAGGTCGCGACGGTCCGGGTGACGCCGACCAGCAGCCCGGCCGCCAACCCGGCGTTCGACGTGACGCCGGCGCGGTTGCTGACCGGGCTGATCACCGAGCGGGGCCGCTGCGAGGCCACGACCGAGAGCTTGCAGGCAATGTTCCCGGACCACGCCTGAGCGCTGCCGGCATCAAGACGGTGGCGCGCAGACGGTCCCGTGTTGGAGGTCAAGCAGGCGGGGTTTCCTCAAAGCGGTCGTCGGGGCGCATCGCTGGCACGATCGCCGCTCCGGCGCAGAGCAGCACGATGGACGCCGCGAACGGATACGTCCAGTTCCCGGTCGCATCCAGCACGTAGCCGAAGGCGACCGGCGACACGATGCCCGCCAAGCCGAAACCCAGGTTCATCATGCCGCTCGCCGTGCCCGCGTGCTGCGGCGCTATGTCCATCGGGACCGACCAGATCGGCGCCACCACCAGCTCCGCGCAGAAAAAAGCCGCCGACAGGCAAAGCGCGACGGCGGTCAGGTCGCGTGTGAACAGGATCGGCGCCAGGAACGCCGCCGCGCCAAGCAGGCCACCAGTGATCACCCAGCCACGCGCGGACGCGAGACTGCCGGTCCGCCGCAGGATGGCGTCGCTCAGCACGCCTCCCGCAGCGTCCCCGGCGACGCCGGCGAGGAACACCCCAGCGGCAAACAGGGCAGAATTCTTCAGGTCAAGGTGGTAGGCCTTGTAGAAAAAGGACGGAATCCAACTCAGGAACAGCCACAGCGTCCAGCCATAGCAGAAGTCGACTGCGGTTACGGGCAAGATGCGGCGGATGAGCCGGCGCCACGGAACCGCCGGCCTGTCCTGGCGAGCGGGCCGTGCTGGCGGCAGCGCCTCAACCTCGGCGGCGGTTATGCCCCGGTGGTCGCGCGGATCGTCGCGAAAGAACCAAGCCCATGCGGCGACCCAAACAAGGCTCGCGGCGCCGGGCGCAATGAAGGCCGCGCGCCAGGACGCGAGCGCGATCAACCCGGCAATGAGCGGCGGCGTGAGCGCGTTGCCGAGCCGGGCGAACGCATGCGTCACGCCCTGGGCGAACCCCCACTGCCCCCGCGGCACCCAACGCGCCATGGCGCTGGTCGCTGTCGGGAACATGGCGCCCTCGCCGAAGCCGAGCGCCACGCGGGCGGCGAACAAGGCCCCGAGGCCGCCGACGAGGCCGGTCGAAGCTGTGGCGGCGCACACCACCAGTCCGCACCCGGTCAGCATCCAGCGCGGGCCCACGCGATCACCGATCCAGCCGCCAAAAAGCTGGAACAACGCATACGGATAGGCGAAGCCAGAGAAAGCCAGCCCTAGCAGCCTGTCGGACTTAAGCAAAAATCGGGATTTTTTGGAATATTATGTCTCGCGTTCGCTTGGAAACATAGTGGAATTGCGCTCAGATCGGTATTCCTTTTAGATAGTTGCGTGACAGGCTTAAGTCCGACAGGCTCCTAGCTCGACATTGCTGATCCCAAGGTCCGCTTGAATCAGCGGCGCCGCCGTGGAGATGTTGACCCGGTCCACGTAGAGGATGAAGTACATGGCGCAGAGCAACGCCAGGACGATGCCTGGGGTACGGCCGCCAACACGCTGCGCGATGCTGCTTTTGCCCAATGCAGGGATGGCGTCAGCCATGGCGCGGACTAGGCAGCGGGCGGCGCACTCCCTTTGACCTGCGTGCGGTGCATCACCCGGCGCGCCTCGGCGCTGAACGGATCGCGGCGGTGCATGGTGGACCGGTTGTCCCACAGCACCAGGTCGCCCACCTGCCACCGGTGCTGCCAACTGATGGCGTCCGCGGTGGCGTAGCTCCAGATCTCATCGAGCAACGCTTCGGACTCTGCCAGCGGAAGGTCCTCGATGTAGGCGTTGCGGCGACGCCCGAGGTAGAGCATCCGGCGCCCGGTCTCAGGATGGCGACAGACCAGGAGATGCAGCATGCCCGGCGAGGCACGGAGATCGTCGGTCGGCGTCACGCCGGCGCGAACGAAGCCGCCGCTGTTATAGGTCCCGTCGTGCTTGACGCGCAGCCCCTCCGTCCGGCGCTTCAACGCCTCCGGCAAGCGGTCGAACGCCGCGCGCATGTCGCTGAACCAGGTGTCCCCTCCGGCCGGCGGAATTTCCAGTGCGTAGAGCATGCTCGCCTTCGGTGGCCTGGGCAGGTACGACATGTCCGTGTGCCAGACGGCCTCGCCGGCGCCCAGGCTGCCGATTGGCGCACCATCGGCGCCGAGCACGTTGGAGACGATGTATATCTCCGGGTGCCCCTCGACGGAGGCGCGGCCGTTCTCTTGCACCGGAGCGAGGTCGAGGTCGCCGAGGCGGCGGCTGAAGCCCGCCAGCTCGTCATCCGTGAGTGCCTGCCCACGGAACAGCAGCACGGAATGGTCCAGCCAAGCCTGATGGATGGCGCCGAACAGCGCGTCATCAACCTGGCGCAGATCGACGCCATGGACCTCTGCGCCAAGTGCCGCACCAGTGGGCACGACATTGATCCCCGCAGGCGTAATCTCGTGGACGACAGTCTGGGCTGTTGTAAAGCTCATCACGCTTTCCCCTTCATCAGGCGGCGAGACTATAATGCGGGACTTGGGATTTGTCGTCTGCCGCCGCTGCCGGCTTGGCCCCATGGCAGCTTGCCAGGTTGTGAAACAGCCGTCGACCGTAAGCGCCCCTCAATGCGTTCAGCAGCCTCAGCGTCGTGGGGCCGCTCTCAGGATGCGGCAATCCGCTGCGGTATCGTGCTTATTTTGCCGGGACGGCGCATAAGCACGCCTATGGTTCTTCGCGCCCTGCCGCTCCTGCTCCTGGTCGCCGCCTGCGCGGCCCGGCCTGTGCCGCCCGCTTCGGTCGCGGCCTCCGTTGTTGCACCTGACCAGCATGTGCCGGACTTCGCCAAACGCCCCTTCGAGCCGTTCTCCCGCGCCAATGCGATCGGCATCGCGTTGCGGGAGTGGCGCGCGTTCGGCAGCGTGGTGGACGACGACCCGCCGGACAGCCATCCCCTGCCCCGCAGCCTGCGCCCGGACAAGCAGCCGGGCTTGTGGCAGCGGGTCGGCGAATACTGGTGGCTGGGCCAGGACGCGGGATCGCGGGAGAGCGGGTGGACCAGCAAATACGACGAGTTCGGCCAGGTCTACGAGGGCGACGCCTCGGCTTGGTCGGCAGCGTTCGTCTCGTATGTCATGCGCTCGGCCGGGGCGCGGGACCGGTTCACCTACTCGCCGATGCACGCCGACTACATCAATGCGGCGGCCCAAGGCACGGCCCAGGGCACCGGCGCGCTGCGGGCCGAGCGACCTGAGGCGTATGCTCCCCAGCCCGGCGACCTCATCTGCGTCAGCCGCGGCAGGAGACGTGCGATGCGGTTCGAGGACCTTGCGGGAACACGGTTCTTCGGCCACTGCGACCTGGTGGCGGCCGTGCAGCCCGGCCAGCTCTCGGTGGTGGGTGGCAACGTGGACGGCGGCGTGACGATGAAGCACGTGCCGACAACGGTGCCCGGCATGCTGTCCAACGGGGACGGCCAGGTGGTTGACAGCCGTTACGATTGGTTCGTCGTGGTGCGCGTGCTGTATGACGAGTGAGGTCTGACCGCCGTCAGAGCACAAGGAAACAACTTCTGTGAATTGCAGAGGCAGGAAAGGAGGATTTCGTGTCGGGAACCGAAGGCAAAGTCGTCGCGATCACGGGCGCAAGCAGCGGAATTGGCGAGGCGACCGCGCTCCTGCTTGCGGAGCGCGGTGTGAAGGTCGTCCTTGGAGCGCGCGGATCGGATCGCCTTGAGGCTTTGGCGGCTCGTATCGCAGAAGCGGGCGGTGAAGCCGCCTGTGCACGCATGGACGTGAAACGGCGTGACGACCTATCTGGCCTCGTCGGGTTGGCCTGTGAGCGCTTCGGCAGGCTCGACGTCCTTGTCAGCAATGCTGGCATTGGACCGATCTCCCCCCTCGATGACCTGCGCGTCGAAGAATGGGAGGAGATGGTCGACATCAATATCAAAGGCGTCCTATACGGCATCGCGGCAGCGCTGCCTGTCTTCCGCAAGCAGGGTTTTGGGCACTTCGTCAACATAGCTTCCACAGCAGCACATCGTATCGTGCCAAACATGGCGGTCTATGCTGGCACGAAGCTCGCAGTTCGCGCCATCTCGGAAGGCTTGCGCCAGGAAGCAGGCGACAAGCTGCGTGTCACCGTCATTTCACCTGGCTTCACTCGGACGAACTTCGCGGATTCCATGACACATCCGGAATTGAAGGCACAAGTCGTCGCCTCCATGGACAAGTTCGCGATCTCCCCAGATGCCATCGCCCGCGCCATTGCGTTCGCAATCGAGCAACCGGCCGATGTCGATGTGGGCGAAATTATCGTCCGTCCCACTGCACAAGGTTGAAAACTGCCTCTTTGAAGTGAGATGCGGTCGGAGATTATTCCCCGATGACGCACCCCAGGGATGCTAGCGCTGTCGCCAAGGCAGCGCGTCCGCCTTCCAGCCGGCGACGGTGCCGCGGTGGCCCTCCTCGTCCGGCGGACCCTCGAAGCCGTCGGTGACGTTGAAGGCGTGCGGGAAACCGGCGGCTTGCGCGGCCTGCGCTGCGGCGAGACTGCGGACGCCGCTGCGGCACAGGAAATAGACCTTGTGCGCTGGGGTAAGTCCGGCCTGCTTCATCTGGTCGACAAACCCCGTGTTGAGCTGCCCCGTAGGGAACGCCTGCCAGGGGATCAACAGTGGCTGCTTGCCAGTCTCGGTCAGGTCGGGCAGGCCGACATAGGTCCACTCGGCGTCGGTGCGCACGTCGACGAGCTGCGCCTCGCTGTCGCTGCCAAGGGCTTGCCAAACCTGTGCTGGGGCCACGTTCTCGATCATCCTCGTCCTCCGTCACGCTGCGCCAGGGTGCCCGAGCGGCGTCGAAAGCACAAACTCCGCCTCGAAAACGCTACCCCGCCGCCACCAGACCTTCGATCAGCCGCGTATAGCTCGTGATATGGTCCTGCATCCGCAGGTGCCGCTCGGCGTAGCTGCGGGCGCCGGCACGGAGGCGGGCGGCCAGGCTGGTGTCCTCCAGCGCCTCCTGGATGCGCAGCGAGAGTGCCGCCGGGTCGAGGAAAGGCGTGAGCAGGCCGGTCTGGCCGCACGCGATGAACTCCTGCACCGGCGCCGTGTCGCTGGCGACGATGGCGCAGCCGATGGCCAGCGCCTCCCGCAGCGACCACGACGCCACGAAGGGGTAGGTGAAGTAGACGTGCGCGTCGGACCGTTGCAGCAGGCGGACGTAATCGGCGTGGTCGAGGCGCCCGCAGAACTGCACGCGGGCCAGGTCGAGCGACGGCCCGACCTCCCGCAGCATGTGCTCCCGCCAGGTGCCCTCCTGCAGCCGCGCGCCGTAGCTGACGCTGTTGCCGCCCACCAGCGCCACCTTCACGTCGGGCCGCGCCCGCAGCAGCGACGGCAGGGCGCGCATGACGACATGGAAGCCGCGGTACGGCTCCAAGTCGCGGGCGACGTAGGTGACGAGCTTCTCGCCAGGCCGCACGACGAGGTCGCCCTGCCGGAACACCCGGCCCGCGGCGTCGGCGTCGGCGTTGCAGACGTCGAGGTCGGCCCCTTCGGCCAGGATGTCGATCCTGCCCTGCGCCCAGTCCGGGTAGGTCGACCGCTGGAAGCGCGTGGGCGTGATCCCGTGGCCGGGGTTGTCGAGCGCCAGCATGTTGACGGCGTTCTTGGACCGCACCCGCGGCAGCGCGTCGGGCAGGGTGGGGAACTCCGGGTCGAAATTAACGTCGAACCCTTTGATATTGTAATAGAACTCGTAGTATCCGAGCGTCGGCACGCCGGGCCACACGTCGCCCAGGTTCAGCATCTCGCCCCAGCCGTGGTGGCCGATGATGACATCCGGCCGAAAGCCCAGCGCCTTCAGGCTCACGGCGACCTGTGCCACGCCCTGCGCGCGGGCCATGGCATGGTCGAACTCCTGGGCGTCCCGATGGGTAGAAAGGTTCAGCTCGCCGGGTCCGCGGTAGGTCGCCTTGCGGACGCCGGGGATGAAGTTCGCATTCTCTTGGGTGATGCAGACGATGTTGTGCTGCCCCGTGGCCGCCAGGTGCCGCAGGATGTGCAGGAACTGGCCGGGGAAGTTCTGGTGGACGAACAGGAACTGCAAAGCTGTGCCCAGGGTTGTTGAAAGATGGGGCTGTTGAAAAATGGAATTGCTGAAAGTCGCAGCGGCCGGGGACCGTTTGCGGCGCAGCCCCGGCTGCATGGGTCAGCGGCGGCGGGTGGCGGCGGGCGTCCGCTTCGCAGTGGCCTTTGGCGCCGCCGCCGGGACGGGCGGCGCTGGCACGGCCTTCTTGCGCCCGGCCTTCACCGGCGTCGGCGCAGCGGCGGGCTGACGGCCGCGGGACGGCGCCGGCTTCTTGGCCCGCACCGGCGCGGCCAGCGCCCGTTTGCCGGCTGGGGCAAGCGGACGCAGCGTGACCTGGAACGCCTCAAGCGGCGCGAGGCTAGGCGCCTCGCAGGCCCCGCCATCCGCCACGGGACCGACCTCGGTTCCGTCCACGAACGCCGCCGAAACCGCAAGCGCGTAGGTGTCCGCAGCGGCGCCGCGCAGCCGCACGCGCAGCCCGAGGATCGGCAGCGACATACCGCGGCTGCCGCAGAACTGCCCGCCCTCGGACCACGGCGACAGCCAGTTGCGGCCCAGCACCGCCTGGTATTCGATATCCCCCAGGGTCAGGTCGCCGCTCGGCGCCAGGCCAAAGCCCTCGATCCAACGCTTGCTGCCGCGTTCCCCCATCCATTGGCCGAGCACGCCGCCCACGTCGCCATGGCCGTAAATGTGCGCCGCGACCTCGACCGTCTTGCCTGGATCAAATTCGGGCGCCACGTCGGCCGGCACCGGGGTCGCGGCCGGGGCCAACTGCGCCGGAACCTTGGGAGCGTCTTCCGTCAGGCGGATCACCTGGAGCTTCGGGGCCTCGCGCTGGGCCTCCGGGTCCTGGTAGACCGTGACGAGCACCTGGGCGGGGCCGCCGACCACCCGGACCAGGGCCGCGCCGTCCTCGCCGCCCAGCCAGCCGTTCGCATTGAAGCCGCTGATGCCGACCGTGCCGCCGAACCCGGCCGGGGCGGGCGCAGCGGACAGGCGGACCCCAGGCAGGCCGGAGGCCGAATCGGGCGGCGCGGTGCCTGGGCTGTTGAAGACGCAGAACAAGCCGGCGTCCAGTGTCATGAGGTGCGCGGACACCTTCAGCTCAGTAATAGCCTTGGATACGGCAGTGCTGGACATCTGTCTCTCTCACGCTTCTGGCCTGTGGACTGAATACAGACTCGCTAGTGTCGCAGAGATTGCAACGGCGCGTAGGCGGGTGCAAGCCGTTGCGGAGTAGATTCTTCCTGCAGGGCCGCCTGCACCGGCGAGCCTTGCACGGCCAGCAACGCATCGTTCACCGCCCGCGCCTGCATGCCCAGCGGCAGCAGCCAGCCCCGGCCGGTCGCGCGTATCCGTTCCGCCTGCGCGCCCAAGTCAAACGCCGCCGCCGCCAGACCGGCCTCCCAGGCGCGGCCCAGCGCGAAGCACCACGTTTCCGGCCACACCGATGGGATGAACGCCAGGTGCGCCCGCTGCGCCCGGATCAGCGCGGCTGCGTCGGCCTCGGCGTACTCGCCGGTGACGAACACTGGGCCAGCGTCCATCAGCCGCGTGTCGTCGGCGGTGTAGCCGACGACGACGAACTCAAGCGGCAAGGACCGGGTCCGGGCGTCCCGCGCGCAGGCCAGCAGGACCTCGTAGCCTTTTTCGATCCCAAGCGCCCCGACGACGCATACGCGGCGCAGGGCGCTGCGCTGCACCGGCGCCAGCGGCGGCAAGATGGAGTCGTCCTCCCAGCCTTGTACGACCGGGTTGACGCCGGGAAAGTGCCGCCGGATGCGGGCCGCGGCGTCCAGGCTCGGCGCAACGACCTGCCGGGCGGACGCCATGTCCGCCGCCGAACGGGTCAGCAGCGCCGGCACGGGGATGTCCTCGTGCAGGTTGCTGCCCAAGTCGGCGATGCAGGCCTCGCAGCCCGCGATGTCCGGCTCCCCGCAGTAGCGGCGGCCGGTGCTGACCAGCGCGATGCGCGGGCAGAACCAGGCGTAGTCATGGATGAACAGGTCCACCGGCAGCCGGAGCAGGCGTGCCAGCCCGGCAACCGCGTGGCCATGGCCGAGCAGGTGGTGCAGCTCCACGTGCCGCGGCCGGTCGGGACGAAGCAGGCGGGCCAGGTCCGGCAGCTCGTGCGGGACGGCGTAGCTCAAGTTGGGAAAACCGGCGCCGCCGACGCTGCACCGGTCCCGATGCGGGGCGTCCGGGCCAGAGGGGCGCATAATGGCCGGACGCACGACGACGGGGCGCAGGCCCGCAGCTTCGAGCGCAGCGCAGCGTTCGGCCACCACGCGGTCCACGCCGCCGCCGCCGCTGTGGGTGATCAGGACCGCAGCGCCGGCACGGCAGCGGCCGGCGGCCCAGCGCAGGGCGTCGATGCGGCGGCGGGCCGGGGCCAACGGGTCGGCCGCGACGTGGGCCGCGACCAGCGTGTCGTATCCAGGGTGCAGGCGATTGAGCACCGCAAGGTTGCGCCGCAGCAGGTGGCCGCGCGCCGATCCGAACGACTGCCCGCCGACGTGGGCCACGAACACGCCAGGCGCCGCCACGCTGCGCCAGCCGAGGTGCCGGGCGCGGAGGCACAGGTCGTTCTCCTCGCCGTAGCCCTGGGCAAAGCAGTCCTCCCGCAGCAGCCCGGCCTCGTCCAGGCACTCGCGCCGCAGGAAAAGGCAGAAGCCGACGCCGGTCGGGAGGTCGACCACCGCGCCCGCGTTGGCCCCGTGCGCCAAGGCGTCCGTGGCGGCGCAGGCGGCCAGGTCGGGAACGGGGTTGCCGCCTGCGACATCCGGGTAGCTGACGATGGTGCCGTCGTTCGACAGCGGCGTGACCGTGCCGATGTCGGGCGCGGAGTACGCCGCCGCCCGCAGCCGGTCGAGCCAGCCCGGCGGCGTCAGCGTGTCGCTGTTCAGCAGGACTGCATCGTGCGGCGCACAGGCCCGCAGGCCCGCGTTGGCCGCGGCGGGAAACCCACGGTTCTCCGGCAGGCGGACCAGGCGGATGCGCTTGCGCCGGGCCAGCGCGGTCAGGGCCGCGACAAGACCGGGCTCGGGCGATGCGTCGCCGACGACCCAGACGCGGGTGCCGCGTGGGACGGAGGCCAGCACGGAGTCGAGGCACGCCAGGGTCTGGGAACAGCCGCGGTAAACCGGGATGACGACGTCCACCGGGCCGGGCTGGGCAGGGGGCCGCGCGGGGCACGGCCTGACGACATCGGCCAGGATGGAAGCATGGGTCGGCGCCGGGCCTGGATGCTGCACGGCCCGCGCCAACGCCGCGGCGCCACTCAAGGCCGGGGTCGACCGGGCTGCCCAGCAGGTGGCGGCCATCGGGACCCCGCACCGACACCAGGCCGTCTCGGGCGCCGTCCTGGCCGATGGCGGCTGCCGGCAGCGCGAGGCGGCGGGGACGCGCCAGCGGCCGGTCGAGCGCGATGTCATCGGCCATCTCTGTCAAAGTGACCATGCGGCCTTGCAGGGTCAGCGCCGGGTCGCGCGCGGGGTCGGCGGGGTGCCAGGCCCAGCCGGACAAGCCGCCGTCCCTTGCCTCGACGACGCCCTCCACGGCGGTGATGGCGGCGATGGCGATGGGGCTGCCCAGACAGGCGATGCCGTTGCAGTCCACATGCAGCGAGCGTGCGGCGCGCCACCCTTCGGGCAGCCGGCTTTGGCTGCCGGACCATGACGGCCGCACCGGCGCACCGTCCAAGCTGATCTCGACGCCGCGGGGATCGCCGACGTGGACGAAGCCATCGCCGTCCAGCCCGCACCAGCCGGGGAACCCAGCCGTCGGCGCCACCACCGCCGCCAGCGCCCGAAGGGTCGGGTTCGGCACGCTCGACCGCAGCGCCGCCGCCGTGGCCGTGGCAGCGCGTCCGCTGTCCCCCAGCAGACGCGCACAGGCAGCGAGGCCGGCCCAAGCCTCGGCCAAGCCGTAGCGGCTGCCCAAATCCTGAAAGAACTCCGCGGCGCGGGCCAAGTCGCCAGCCTGCATCAACCCCGTGGCGAGAGCGAATACGACCATGCCGTCGTTCGGCAGCATACGGTGGACGCGCTCCAGCCAACGCAGCGCCTCAGGCGCGTTGCCAGCAGCGGTGGCTGCCATGCTGCGGCGCCAGGCGTCCTGCACCAGCTCCTGCCAACGCTGGTCGCGCGTTTGGATGCGCCGCGCTTCGGCGCGGGCCTGCACGTCCGAGAGCAGGGCGTTGCCCACGGACGCCGCGGCCAACCTAGTGGGCGGCGACGGGTTGCCCCTGAGCCTGCACGGCCAACTCTTGTGGAGCCGGCGCGGGCGACATCCTGTCCAGGGCGGCAAGATCCTGCGCGGCCTCGGCGACGCCCGCTTTGTGTGCGTGCTCCAACAGGACGCGCGCCTGGGCCACATCAGCCGGCCCAACCAACCCGCGCGCGAGATAGCGGCCGAGCATCAGCAGCGCATAAGGATGGCCTTTCTCGGCCGCCTTGCGGAACCAGCCCTGGGCGGCGACCCGGTCGGTCGGCACGTCATGGCCGCCACCCAGCATCGCTCCCAGCGCGAACTGCGCACCGACATGGCCCTTGTCCGCTGCCGCCTGGAACAGCGCCTGGGCCGCCGGGTGGTCCCGCGGACCGCCGCGCCCGTTCACCAGCATCTCGGCGAGCGCCACCTGCGCATCGACCATGCCGCCCTCGGCCGCGCGCTGCATCCAAGCCCGGCCCTCGTGCAGGTCAGCGTCCACGCCGCGCCCTTCGGCCAGCATGCGGCCATACCAGTATTGCGCGTTCACCACGCCGTCCGCGGCCCGGCGCAGCCACTGCGCCGCCTTGGCGTCGTCCCGCTCCACGCCGACGCCCTCGGCCAGGCACACGCCGAAGTTGAATGCGGCCACCAGGTCGCCAGAGCTTGCCGCCGCCTCGAACCACTCGCGGGTGCGAACCCGGTCCTCCAGGCTGCCGCCGCCGTTGAGCGCGATGTTCGCGAGGTCTGCCTGCGATTTCGTGTCGCCCTTCTCCCCGGCGATGCGCAGCCAGCGCGCGGCCTCGTTCGGGTCGCGGGACACGCCGGCGCCCGTGAGATACAGCATGCCGAGCGCCCGCGCCGCGCCGCCATGGCCCTGCTCGGCCGCGCGGTGGAACCAGGCGGCGGCCTCGGCGTAGTTCGGCGGCAGGTCGCCGCCCCTGGCATAGAGGTCGCCCACCAAGGCTGCGGCCTCCGAGTCGCCGGCGAGGGCTGCGCGGCGCAGCCAGCTCTCACCATTCACGGGGTCGCGGTCGACGCCGCGGCCCTCCAGCAACGCCAAGCCCCAGCGCGCCTGGCCGGACCGCACCCCGCGCTCGGCCGCCTGACGGTAGAGCTGCGCGGCTGCCGCCTGATCCGGCTCGGTGCCAGTGCCCGACGCGGTCATCACGCCGAGCAGGTACAGCCCGAGCGGCAGCTTGGCCTCGGCTGCCTTCGTGATCTCGGCGGCTCCAGCCTTGCGCTCCTCCTCGGTGGTCGCGTGCCGCAACAGCGCAAGGCCATGGCCAAGCGATCCCTGCGCGCAGCCGCCAGCCGCCGACTTGCGATACCACTTATCTGCCGCAGGCAGATCCCGCAGTGCCTCGGGCCCAGAGGTCAGTACGTAGGCCAGCAGAGCCTGTGCCTCAGCCGAACCAGCCTCCGCCGCCGGTTTTGCCCAGCGGACCGCCTCAGTGAAATTAGGTTCGCCGGGGAACGCCTCGGCGAACAGGCTGGCACCCTGGGCGCTCGCCTGGCCAGCGCCGACACCGGCGCCAGTCAAATAAAGCGCAGCCAGCGTCGACTGCGCCTCTACCTTGCCGCTTTGGGCGGCGCGCTCCAGCCATTGCGCCGCCATGGCCCGGCTGGGCGGCACGCCGTTGCCGTCCAGATAGGCCCGCCCGACGCGGTACTGCGCTTCGTTGTCGCCCCGCTGGGCCGCCTTGGCCACCACGGGGAAGCCTAGCCGCCGCTCTTCACCCTCCATCTGCCGGTAGGCAAGCTTCAGGCGTGCCTTGGGCGACACGGCCGACCTGACCCGCTCGAACACCCCGGTCATGCCGGGCACCCCTCAAACAACAGCGTCACGGCTCCCGCATTCCGCTCATTGCGACCGGCAGCACGCGGCTCAGCAGGTAGCCGACAACCGTCCGCTTCCCCACCTTGATGTCCGCCGTGATCGGCATGCCCGGCACGATATGGAAGCCAGGCGGGGTGTCGTGCAGCTTGATCTCGTCAAGGGTGATGCGACTCTTGTAGAACGCCGCGCCGCTGGCCGACGGGTTCTGCTGCACGCCGCGCTGCTTCTCGTCCGGGTTGCTGCTGAAGCTGTCGGCGCTGACCACGCGCACCTGGCCCTCGGCGGCGCCGTATTGGGTGAACGGGAACGAGTCGAATTTCACCGTCACCATGTTGCCCGTATGCACGAAGCCGGCATCCATGCCGGAAATGTTGGCCTCGACCTCCAGCGGCGCGTCGACCGGCACCAACGTCAGGAACTGCTCGCCCGATTGCAGCACCGAACCCGGCGAGACCTTGGCGATGCTCAACACGGTGCTGTCCCGCTCCGCCCGCAGCTCCACCAACTGTCGGCGCAGGACGGCCTTGTTCAGGTTCTCCTTCGCGTCGCTCAGCTTGCGGCTCTGATCGGTCAGGTCCTGGCTCACCTGGCCCTTCCATTGCTGGTTGTAGCCGTCGCGCTCAGCCTGCATGGCTTGCAGGTCGCGCGCCGCCTGGACCACCTGGCCTGTCGCGTTGCCAAGGCCACGCTTCACCTCAAGCCGGCTATCGGTCGCAGCGAGGCGGTTGATTTGGCTGCCGACCTGCAGGCGCTCAAGCTCGATGCGCTTGTGCTCCAACTCCTCCGCGACCTTGAGCCGCTCGGCATACGCATCCTTATCCGAGACCGCCCGCTGGATCTGGCTCTCCAGGCTGCTGATCTTCTGCGTGTAGTTTTCATTTTTGAAACCGCGTTCGGCTTGCCGCTGGAGGAATATGGCCCCTTGCAGCAGCGCCACCGGACTGGAGTCCTTGGGATGGTAGATGGTGCCGGAAGCCTCGGCCTGCAGACGGTCAACCTCCGCCGCCAGGCTGGCGACCTGGGACTCCAGCGCGGCGGCGTCAGCCGTCGCGAAAGTCGGGTCGAGGCGGGCCAACACGTCGCCCTTATGGACCACCTGGCCCTCTTTCACGTCAATTGAACGGACGATCGCCGTCTCCAGCGGTTGCACGACGCTTGTCGCCGACTGCGCCACCACCTTGCCCTGTGTCGTGACGACCTTGTCGATCGGGATCAGCGCCGCAGCCGCAATGCAGCCGGCCGCCAGCGAGCACACCACCCAGATGGTGCCGCGTGCAGCGTGCAGCACCGGCGTCACGCTCAGCGCGGCTGTCGGCGAGTGGAACTCAAGCAGTCCTGAAAGGGCGGCAGCGTCGGCGCGGGCCGAATTGCGCAGAGTCAGTTGGGCCATGGAAACCTCCGTCGGCGGGCTAAGCAGGCCGCGCATATTTCGCGGCCGGGCGGGGCGTCAAGACACGCTCGCCCGGCAGACAGGCTAGATCAGGCCACCTAGTCGCCCTGGGCGAGCATCGGCACGAGCGGCGCTTGCCGGCCCATCCCGCCGTCCAGATGACGGTTCTGCTGCGACCACAGCATCTTGTAGATCGCGCAACGCTCCAGCAACACCCGGTGCGGCGCGATGTCGACGACGGTGCCCTTATCCATCACCAGGATCAGGTTGCAGTCGATCAGCGACGACAGCCGGTGCGACACGATCACCATGGTGCGGCCCTTGCCCAACCGGGTCAGGTTGGCGTTCACCAGCGCCTCGCTCTCGGGGTCAAGCGCGCTTGTTGCCTCGTCCAGGATCATGAGCCGCGGGTCGGCGATCACGGCGCGTGCGATCGCCAGCCGCTGCCGCTGTCCGCCGGACAGGTTGGCCGAACCCTCCTCGATCCAGGTTTCGTAGCCGTGCGGCAGCCGCTCGATGAACTCCTCGGCGCCGGCAAGCCGCGACGCCTTCACCACGTCCTCAAGCGTCAATCCCGGACGCCCGGCGGTGATGTTGTCCTGCACCGTGCCGCGGAACAGGAAGTTGTCCTGCAACACCACGCCGAAGCTGCGGCGCAAGTGGGTAAGGTTGATCTCCTTCAGCTCGACCCCGTCGATCTTCAGGAAACCACTGTACTCCCGGTTGATGCCCTGCAACAGCCGGGTGATGGTGCTCTTGCCCGATCCGCTGCGGCCGACCACGCCCAGCATCGTGCCAGCAGGAATTTCGAAGTTAACCTTGTCGAGCGCCGGCAGCTTCGAGCCGGGATAGGCGAAGGTCAGACCCTCGAACGTCACGTCGCCGCGGAACTTCGGGCGCAGGCCGCCCTGCATCGCCGCGGTCTCGCTCGGGTTGTTCAGCACGGTGGCGACCTGGCCGATGGAGGCGCGCACGTCCTCGAAGTCCTCGATCAAGCGTGCCAGGCCGACCAGCGGCTGCGTCACGCGGCTGCCCAGCATCATGAACGCGACCAGCCCGCCGACGGCGATGCCGGTCGTGTCCTGCATGGCGATGTAGGCGCCGATCATGATGACGCCGCGCTGGATGAACGACTCGATGGGGTTGATGATGGTCTGCGGCCAGTTCGCCAGCCGGCCCGCCTTCAGCTTCAGCTCGCCGGCATGTGCGGTGCGCTCGTCCCACTCGGCCCGCCGCTGCGGCTCAAGCGCCAGCGACTTCACCGTACGGATGCCATGCACCGTTTCGACCATAGTGCTGGCCTTTTCGGACTCGGCAATCGTCAGCTTGCCGATGACTTTGCGCAGCGCCGGCAGGAAGGCCAGGATGATGAGCGCAATGATCACGGCGCAGACCAGGACGATCCAGGCGAGCGTCGGCTCCATCCAAAACAGCAGCGGCAGCAAGAAGACCAGGGTGAACATGTCAAGGAAGGTGCCCATCAGCTTCCCGGTCAGGAACTCGCGGATCTTCCAGATTTGCATCAGGCGGTAGTTGATCTGCCCAGCCGGGTTCTTCTCGAAATAGTCGAGCGGCAGGCCGAGCAGCCGGTTGAACACGTGCAGGTGCAGCCGGGCGTCGACGCGGGTCGAGACGACCTGCACCAGTTCGCGCCGCGCATAGCCCAGCAGCATCTCATAAAGTGTCGTGATCAGCAGGATGGTGCTGAGCAGCATGAGCGTCGACAGGCTGTGGTGCGTCACCACGCGGTCGACAACGGTCATGACCAGCAACGGCGGAACGATGGTCAGCGCGCTGAGCGTGACGGAACCGATGCTGATGTCGCGCAGCGAGCGCTTTTCTTTCGCGACCAGGCCCATGAGCCAGCTGAGCGAGAACCGTTGTTCGCCCTCCGCCTCACCGCGCATCCGGCGGATCAGCAGCGTCTCGCCGCCCCAGGCCTGCGACAGCCGCAGTTCGTCAACGGCAACGACGCTCTCGGCTATGGCGGGGTCGCGGAGCCAGACGACGTTGCGGGCCGCGTCGGTGCCGACGAGCAGCGCCGCGCCGCCGTCCTTGAGCAGCAGCACCACAGGGGACGCCGGCTTCTCGTTGCCCTGCAACTTGAAAAGCTGCTTCCAGCGGAACCGTTCGGCCCTTGCCGACAAACCTTGGTCCCGCGCCCAGGCCACCAGCGACGCGGGGGACGGCGTCGTCTCGTTGGCGGCAGCGCGAAAATCCGAGGCGTGGAGTTCCAGGCCATGGTGGCGCGCCACGGCAATGACGGCTGCCAGGCGGGCCTCCGCTGCCGTGTTGGGCCGCTCGCTGCTGATCGTGCCGACGTTGATCGGCGAGGCGGCAGCGCTGCTTAGGACGGTCGAGGCGGATTGATCCACGAAATATTCCTTGTCTCATATGCGCCCACACGCGACAAACCACCTAGGGGCGAAATACGCATATCACATGAAGCCTATGGTTGGGATAAAAACCGTATGCGGCGAGTCATTTCCCCATTATAGCCGAAGTTTCGGCCCGTACGCGCTCTTTAACGCATCTGGTCCCACGCGCGATACCCCGCTAGAACCCAAGCATGGAAATACGTCCGGCCGAACCCGCCGACCTCCCTGAAATCCAGGCGATCTACGCCTATCATGTGTTGCATGGCGCAGGAACATTTGAGGAGGTGCCGCCGTCCATCGAGGAAATAGCCGATCGTTACCAGGAAATCATCAACCGTGGGTGGTCATACCTGGTCTCAACCGATGAGACAGGCCTGCTCGGCTACGCCTACTATACACAATTGCGGGATCGGTCGGCCTACCGCTACACCGCCGAGGACAGCATCTATGTGCGCGAGGACGTGCGCGGGCAGGGCGTCGGCAAGGCGCTGGTGCAGCGCTTGCTCTCGGATGCGGAAAAGGCAGGGTTCCGGCAGATGGTCGCGATCATCGGCGACTCAGAGAACGTGGGCTCGATCGGCGTGCACGCCTCCTTGGGCTTCCAGCGCGCCGGGCTGCTGCGGGCGTCGGGGCTGAAATTCGGGCAGTGGGTCGACACCGTTTATATGCAGCGTGCGCTGGGCCGGGGAGACGCCGACATCCCGGCCTAGCGCCCGGCCGCCAGCCCCTCGCGCCGCGGATCGGTGCCGCCCTCAAGGCCATCCGGCACAAGCTTGACAAGGTTGAGGCCGCTCGTCAGCACGGCGGGCGAGGACGGGACGGTCCAGCCCAGCGCCGTCAACGGGGGGATCAGGCTCCGCACGTCGAACGGGCCGATCGACCCGGTGGCGCCCGCGGGCGCCGTGCCATCGGGAAACAGCGACTCCAGCGTCGTGGACCCCGTGTTGTTGTTCTGGAAGTGCGCCTGGTTTGCCGCCTGCTGCGGATCGAGCCCGAAATCGACCATCGCCATGACCGCCTGCGTCGTGGTGCCGATGATGGACGCGCCGCCCGGCGTCCCGGCGACGAAGGCCGGCTTGCCGTCTCGCGTGAACACGATGGTCGGCGACATGGCGCTGCGGGGCCGCTTGCCGCCCGCCACCCGGTTCGCCACCGGAGCGTCGTCCGGGCCGGGGTCGGCCGAGAAGTCGGTCAGCTCGTTGTTCAGGATGAACCCGTCCACCATGCGGTTGTTGCCGAACGGGCTCTCGACCGTGATGGTCTGCGACACGACGTTGCCGAAGCGGTCCACGATCGACACGTGACTCGTGCCGCCGAACCGCGGCGGGCTGGCGTCGGTGGTCCCCGCGGCGCCGACCGAGGGTGGCAGGCCGGCCGTGGCCAGGCCCGGCGGCAGGGCGCCGGTGGTCAGCAGCGCGGCGCGGGCGCCGATATAGGCCGGGTCGATCAGCCCGGCCGTCGGCACGGCGGCGAATGCCGGGTCGGCCACATAAAGGTTGCGGTCGGCGAACGCCAGGCGGTTGGCTTGCAGGAAGGCGTGCACCGTCCGAACGTCGTTCGGGCCGAACGCTGCAAGGTCGACGTGGTCGAGCATGCCTAAGATTTGCAGTTCGGCGATCCCGCCCGAGGACGGCGGCCCCATGCCGCACACGACATAGGCGCGGTAGTTGCCGCACACCGGCGTGCGCTCGATGGCCTGGTAGCCGGCGAGGTCGGCCGCCGTCATGGACCCTGCCCCGCCCGCCCGGTCGTCGTCCGCGACCGCCGCCGCGACGTGCTGCGCGACCGGCCCCTGGTAGAACGCGCGCGGCCCGGCGGACGCGACCTGCGAGAGCACGTCCGCATAGGCCGGGTTGCGCAGCAGCGTCCCGGCCGGCTTGCCGGCGCCGTCCGCATTCAGGAAATAGGCTCTCGCAGCGGGGTCCTGCGCCAAGCTCGTTTTGTAGTCGTTGATCGACCACGCCAGGCGCGGGCTGATGGCGAACCCTGCGGTCGCCAGGTTGATCGCCGGCTGCAACGCCGCCGCCAGCGGCTTCGACCCATGCTTGCGCGAAATCATGTCCCAAAGGCTGACGGTCCCCGGCACCCCCACAGACCGGCCGCTGAACACGGCGGCCTTGAAATCGAGCGGCTGCCCGGCGGGGTTGAGCAGATAGGACTTGCCCGCAGCGGCCGGCGCCGTCTCCCGCCCATCGAAGCTCGTCACCCGCTTCGTCGCGGCGTCGTAGTACAACAGGAAGCCGCCGCCGCCGATCCCGGTCGCCTGCGGCTCCACGAGGCCCAGCACCGCCTCGGTCGCGATGGCCGCGTCGATGGCGTTGCCGCCGTCCCGCAAGATTTGCGCCCCGGCCTGCGAAGCCAACGGGTTCGCCGAGACCACCATCTCCTGCGCTGCCTCGACCTTGGTCCGCAGTTGCAACTGCGCCGCAGCGGGCGCGGCAGAGGCCGCAGCGCAAACGGCGGCGACGAACAAGCCCCTCATGCACCGGCGCCCCCTCAAGCCGACATCTTGCCGGCGAACTCCTCCATGTCGGCCGCCACCACGTCCCACTCGCCCTCCGGCCCGAAATCCCGGACCTGGTGCGGGCCATATTCGGTGGCCCGCGTGAGGAACCCGGTGCGGAGGCCAAGGCGCTGCGCCGCCGCGAGGTCGCTGTTGTGCGCGGCGCACAGCATGACCTGCGCCGGCTCCAGCGCTAGCAGGCGGCAGGCGCCGAGATAGGTCTCGGGGTCCGGCTTGTAGTGCTGGAACACCTCGGCGCACAGCACGGCGTCCCATGGCAGCCCAGCGCGCCGGGCCATGTCGACCAGCAGCGCCACGTTGGCGTTGGACAACGGGCTGAGCACGTAGCGCTTCCGCAGCCGGACCAGGCCCGGCACGCTGTCCGGCCAGGGCCGCAGCCGGTGCCAGCCGAGGTTCACCCACTCCATGTCCTCGTCGCTCTGGCCGACCAGGCCGAACCGCGGCGCGAGATCGGCGAGGCTGGCGCGGTGCAGCGCGTCGAGGTTGGTCCAGGGCAGCTCGCCGCGCCGCACCCGGTCCATCGACGGCGCGTAGGCCCCGCGCCAGGCGTCCACCAGGCCGGGCCAGTCGACCGTGAGCCGCCGCTCGGCGCCCCAGGCTTGCAGCTCGTCGATCAGGCTGCCGCGCCAGTCCACCACGGTGCCGAACACGTCGAATAGGATCGCGCGCACGTCCATCCCAACCATCCTCCACTTGCCGCTAGTCGAATATCCGGAACAGCCGGCGGAGGAAACCCGGCGTCAGCGCCGAGAGCGGGTTCACCGCGACCGCCGGGTCGTCGAGGCCGCCGTGGACCGAGTAGTCAACCGCGAACAGCCCGCCGCCCCGCTCCGCGCTGAACAGCCCGCCGAGCAGCGGAATGCGGCCCAGCGCCGAGTTCAGCGCATAGGCCGGCACGATCGTGCCCTTGAGGTCGAGCACCTTCCGCGCCGTGTCGATCCGCCCATGCGCCGTTAGGCCCAGCGAGGCGCTGAACGCCTGCGCCTCCAGCACCTCCAGCACGTCCCCGTCCCAGCGGAACGGCGAGGTCGCCTGCGAGAACGCCAGCCCCGGCCCGCTCACCGCGTCGCCGATGCCGTACAGCGTGAGCGCCTGCAGCAGCTTGCCCACCGCCGGCGCGTCGCGGACGTGGAACTGGCGCAGGTCCGCGGTCCCCGTCAGGACGGAAACCCGCGCGCTGTCGTCATAGTGCCCTTCGACCACGAGCTGTCCGCCGTCGACGGTCTGCAACACGCCCAGCGCCCGCAGCAGCGCCCCGCCGTCCGCCGCCCGCACGCTGAGCTGCCGGCCGTTGCCCTGCGGCCTGACCGTGGCCTGCAGCCGCTCCGCCCCCACCGACTGCGCTTGCAGCGTGCGCAGCCGCTTGCCGTCGTACTCGGCATGGGCCCTCAAGCCGGCCATGCTGCGCCCCTCCGCCAGCAGCACCTGGTCGAAGCTGATGTCGGCCACCCAGGGCGCGCTGTCCTTCGCCGCGCCGTCCGTCGCGGCGGCGCCCTGGGCGGGCTTGCGCGACAGCCCGTTCGACAGGTCCAGCACCGCGCCGGCGAGCGTCGCCCGGATCGGCTCGTTCGGCGTGGCCGGCAGCCGGATTTCGCCATGCGCCTGGGTCGCGCCGAGCACAATGGGGTCGAGCGCCAGCAGGGCCGGCTTGTCCCCCGCCATGTCGAGCCGCCCGCGCACCTGCATGCCCGGCCCCTGCGCCTGCAGGTCGCTGACCGCCTGCAGGCGGTCGTTGCCCAGCACCAGCCGGGCGCTGGCCGACGCCGGCTGGCCCGGCGGCTTCTTCCACCCCGCCAGCGCCAGCGCCGCATCCTGCAGGTCGGCCTGCACGCGCACCTCGCCCTGGCCGTCCCGCCGCGCCTGGTAGGCCGCGGTGAAGTTGACGGCCCCTGCGCCGACCACCGGGCTGGGGTCCAGGCCCGCAGCGGCCAACTGCCGCGCCGTCGCAACGCCCGTCGCCGTCGCCCGCTGCACCACCTGCGACGGCGGCCCCGGCTTGAAGTCCATGTCCACCGTGAGCGCCGCCGGAATGCCGGCGACCGCCGCGCGCCCCGACGCCTTGAGCGCATCGGCCGTCACGTCGACCGCCATCTCGCCGCGGTCGAGGTCGCGCCCGGCCACGAGACCGCCCAGCCGCAGCCCGCTCAACTGCCCCGTCGCATGGATCGCCACGTCGCTGAATTCGAGGTGCTCCTGCATTGGCAGGTTGACGCTCAGCTTGCCCGCTACCGTCCCGGCGGGGTTGCGCACCGGGACGGGATGGCGGTCCAGCAGATGCAGCCGCGGATGGCGCAGCAGGGTCAGCAGCTCGGGCACCGAGGCCGCGACGTCGGCGTTCAGCGCCAGGGACTGGTCCTTCACCGAGAGGCCGTTGATGCGCACCACGCCGTTCGAGAGCTGCGCCGCGCCCTGCCGCGCGCTCGGCACCGCGATCTCGATTACGTCGGGTCCGCGGATCGTCAGCACCGCCTGGGCGTGCTCGATCGGCGGCACCGGGCGCAGCCAGTGGATCGTCACGTCGTCGCCCTGCAGGGTGCCGCCTGCCGCCACCACGGCGACCTTGGGCAGCGTCCCAGGCTTGGACAGGTCCGCATCCAGCCCCAGCGTAACCTGGCCGGCACGCGCGGTCCCAGCCGTGATGTTGTCCACGATCCAGGGGCGCGCATGGCCGCCCCACGCCGCCGGCCACAGCCGCGGCAGGTCCGCAAAGGCCATGTGGTCCACCGTCAGGCCCAAGTCCGCGTGCAGCCGGTCCGCCCGCCGGGTCGCCTGTCCCGTCGCCCCGAGCGTCGTATTCCATCCGCCGGCGGGCGAGGCGACGACGACCTGCATCCGCGACAACGCCACGCGGTCAGGCAGCCCCCAAGACGACGCGCCAGCGGGACCGGCCGCGTCCCAATCACCGCTTGCATCCAGTGCCAGGCTCTCGAACTTCAGCTCCGCCGCCGGCAGTTGGGCACGCCCGCCGCCTGCTGCCGCATGAATGGCCAGGCTGCGCGGCGCCAAAGTGGCCGACAGCGCCGCGACTGCCGACAACTCCACCGCCGCTTCGACGTGCGCCGCCGGGGCGAGCGCCGGCAGAGCGTCGGCCAATGCTGCGAGCGACACTGGGGTCAACGAGGCCGCGACCTGCGTGCCATTTTCCGCCAACTCGGCGCGGAGCGTGAGCCGGGCGGCGGCGGCACCCGCCGCCAGCGTCGCCGTGCCGCCGCCAACCACGCCGCCGCTGGGCTGGCGCCGCAGGTTCAACGCGATCTCCGAAACGCCGAACGTCGCGCCGAGCTGCCGGTCCACGACCGCCACCGCCGCGTTGCGTATGCGCACGGACCGCAACTGCCCGATATGCCGCAGGCCCGGCACTGCGTCGCCGCCGCGGTCGGTCTGCGCCGGACTGGTCAGCGCCGCCATGGTCTCGGCGACGCTCGGAGAGGCGCCGCTGTCGGCAGCGCTGTCCGCCAGGCTGCCGATGTCGACGCTCACGCCGCCGTCGAAGTTGCGGACCAGACGGAGTTGCAGGCCGTCCAGCTCGATGCGGCGCGGCACGAGCTCGCCGCGCAGCAGCGCCGCCGGCGAGAGCGCCATGTCGGCCAAGGCAAGCTCCGCCACCGGGCGGCCCGCGTCCACCACGCGCACCTCGCGCAACTGTAGGTCGAGCGCGTGGTCGGCGCCCCCGTCGAAGCCCTGCCACTTGATCGCGGCGCCGCCGATGGCGATGCGGGTCGGCGCGCCGGGCGGGTTGGCCGCAGCCACGATCCAGCGCAGCGCCCAGCCGACGTCGAGCGGCCCCTGCGCCAGCCGCCAGCTCAGGCCCGCCAGCCCGGCCCCCGCCAGCGCCGCAACGGTGATCAGCACGGCCACCATGCCGTGACATACCCAGGCGAGCGCCCCGCCGCAGGCCCGCAGCGTTCGCCCTCCCCGGCTACGCCCCTGGCCAAGCGTGGGCGGAACCGCGGCCCCGCCGAGCGGACACGCCGGCATTTGACGAACCGGGGCGGACGCCGCCACCTTGGGCGTCCATGGCCACCTGCGACCCTTGGTTTGCCCGCTCATGGCCGGCCCCGGCCGACCCAGCCGCCGCGCTCCGCCTGGCCGAGCGCTTCGCCGCGCTGGGCGGGGCGGAAGCCGCACTGGCCGCGCAACCCGGCGGCGGCGCGATGCTCGCGGCACTCGGCGGCGGCAGCCCCTACCTCTCCGACCTGCTGCTGCGCGAGCACGCCGCAACGCTCGCGATGGCGGCGGCCGGCCCTGCAGAGGTGGCCGCCGGCGCGCTGGCGGCGTTGCAAAACATCCATCCGGCCGCGCCCCGCGCCGAGGTGTCCCGCGCCATGCGGCAGGCCAAGCGGCAGGTGGCGCTGGCCGCGGCGGTGGCCGACATCGGCGGCATCTGGGGCCAGGTGCGCGTCACCGCCGTACTGTCCGACCTGGCCGAGGCGACGCTGCGGCTCGCCGTCGACCACCTGGTCCGCGCGGCGCACGGGGCCGGCGAGATCACCCTGCCCGACCCCGCGCAGCCGGCGCACGGCTGCGGCCTCACCGTGCTGGGCATGGGCAAGCTGGGCGCGCGGGAGCTGAACTATTCGAGCGATATCGACCTCGTGCTGCTGTTCGACCCGGCTGCACAGCCCGGCCATTCCGAAAACCTCCGCGCAGTGTTCACACGTGTGGCACGCGCCCTGGTTGCCATGATGGAGGCCCGCGACGCCGACGGCTACGTTTTCCGCACCGACCTGCGCCTGCGCCCCGATCCGGCCGCCACGCCGCCTGCCGTCGCGCTGCCGGCCGCCATCGCATATTATGAGAGCATGGGCCAGAACTGGGAGCGCGCCGCCATGATAAAGGCGCGGCCCGTGGCCGGGGACCTCGCGGTGGGCGCCGCGTTCCTCGACGCCATCCGGCCGTTCGTCTGGCGCCGCGGCCTGGACTTCGCCGCCATCGCCGACATCCACGCCATGAAGCGCCGCATCAACCAGCATCGCAGCATGGGGTTGCCGGATGGCCCGGCCGGGCTGGCCGGATACGACCTGAAGCTCGGCCAAGGCGGCATACGCGAAATTGAGTTCGCCGCGCAGACGCTGCAACTGGTGTGGGGCGGGCGCGACCCGGCGCTGCGCGACCCCACCACGCTTGGGGCGCTGCGCCGCCTGGCCCGCGCCGGGCACCTGCCGCGCCGGGCCTGCGCCGAGCTGACGGTGGCCTACCGCGCGCTGCGCCGCGCCGAGCACCGGCTGCAAATGGTCGCGGACCGCCAGACCCACGCGCTGCCGGCGAGGCCCGACGAGCTCGCCCGCTTCGCCATCTTCATGGGCTGCCCGGACACGGACGCGCTGGCGCGGCACCTGCTGACCCATATGGACCGGGTGCGCGCCCGCTACGCCGAGGTGTTCGAGGCCGTGCCGGAGCCGCCCACGGCCGCGCCGCCGCTCGACCTCGCCGGCATGGACGAGCCGCCGGCCACGGTCGAGGCGCTGCGTGCGCTCGGCTTCCGCAACATGGCCGGGATGATCGCCACCCTGCGCGGCTGGCAGGCCGGCCGGCTGCGTGCGCTGCGGTCCACGCGGTCGCGCGAGCTGATGGACGCCGTGCTGCCGGCGCTGCTGGCGGCATTGGGGGCGCAGCCGGACCCGGACGCGGCGTTCAACCGGTTCGACGCGCTGCTCTCCCGCCTGCCGGCCGGCGTCGGCCTGCTGTCCATGATCCAGCGCAACACAGGGCTGCTGGACCGCATCGCCGCCGTGCTCGGCGCCTCGCCGTCGCTCGCGGACCACCTGGCCCGCGTGCCGGCGGCGCTTGAGGGCCTGCTGGTCCCCGCCGGCCCCGATCCGGACCCGGCCCGCACGCTCGGCCGCCGCCTGGTCGACGCCCGCACGGTCGAGGACACCGTCGCCATCATACGCAGCCACGTCCGCAGCGAGGAGTTCCGGCTGTGCGTGGCGCAGATGGAGGGCTGGCTCGATGTCGACGAGGCCGGGCTGGCCCGCACGGCGCTGGCGGACGCGGCGCTGTCGGCGCTGCTGCCGCCGGTGCTGGAGGCGCACGCCGCGCGCCATGGCCGGGTGCGCGGCGGCGCGATGGCCGTGGTGGCGCTGGGCAAGGCGGGCAGCCGGGAGATGATGGCGGGGTCGGACCTCGACCTCATGCTGGTCTACAGCCATCCGCCGGGCGTCATGGAAAGCAGCGACGGGACCAACGAACGCAGCAGGCCGATGGCGTCGAGCCAGTGGTTCATCCGCGCGGCGCACGCCTATGTCGCCGCCCTGACCTCGCCCGGCGCCGAGGGGCCGCTTTACGCCGTCGACATGCGGCTGCGCCCGTCCGGCAACAAGGGGCCGGTCGCGGTGTCGCTGCCCGCCTTCCGCCAGTACCACGCGCAGGACGCCTGGACCTGGGAGCGCATGGCGTTGACCCGCGCCCGCGTAGTGGCCGGGCCGCCGGCGATCCGCGCCCGCACGGCGGCGGCGGTCGCTGCCGCCCTCGCCACCCCGGCCGACCCGGCGCGGACCCGCGCCGACGCCGCCTCGATGCGGGGCCGCCTGCTGCGCGAGTTGCCGCCGATGGGGCCGTGGGACGTGAAGATGCGACCAGGGGGCAGCATCGAGGTCGAGTTCATCGCGCAGGCCCTGCAACTCATCCATGGCGTGCGGCCGGGGCACCAGGCCACGCGCGCCGGGCTGCGCTATTTGGCGGACGAGGGGCGGCTGCCGCCAGAAACTGCCGCCATGCTGATCGAGGCGGACCATCTGTGGCGCACGATGCAGAGCATGGTGCGCATCACCGTGGGCCGCGGCCCGGCCGACCTGCCGGCCCCGGCTGCGGAGGCGCTGCTGCGGGTGGCCGGGACGCCGGGGCTTATGCTGCCCGAGTTTCGCGCCGCGCTGGACCGCACGGCGCGGGACGTGCGCGAGGCGTTCACCACCCTGATTGGAGTTCCCGAATGAGCATGGTTGCCCCTGTCGTTGCCCCTGCCGCGATCGCCGAAGGCGACGCCGCCCCTGCGTTCGAGATGCCGGCCAGCGGTGGCCGCACCGTCAGCCTCGCCGCCCAGGCTGGCCGGCCCTTTGTGCTGTATTTCTATCCCAAGGCCGACACGCCCGGCTGCACCAAGGAGGCGCAGGCGTTCCAGGAGGCGCTGCCCGAGCTTGGCGGCATCGGCGTCGAGGTGATCGGCGTGTCGAAGGATGCGATGAGGCCGATCGAGCGCTTCGCCGAGAAGTATGCGCTGACCTTCCCGCTGGCGTCCGACCCCGGCGGCGTTGCGGAGGCCTATGGCGCGTGGGTCGAGAAGTCGATGTACGGCAGGAGCTACATGGGCGTCGACCGCAGCACGGTGCTGGTTGACGCCCACGGCCGCATCGCCCGCATTTGGCGCAAGGTGAAGGTGCCGGGCCACGCGGCCGAGGTGATGGCGACGGCGAAGGCGCTTCAGCCTTAGCAGCGCGTTGGGTTCATGCCCAGGCGCGAAAATTCCTTGCATGCGGCAACAGTTCAATTGATATCAACAACGATGAATCGTTATTGACCCAACGATTCGCGGCCTTCGAAAGCAGGTAAAAGCTATGCAGTTCAAGTGGAATGGAAACGATGGCTTCTACACTGATGCTGCCAATTGGACGCCGGCAGGCGTGCCGCTCTGGGATGGCGGCGCGTCTGCGCTGATCGAATCCGGGACGGTCACGCTGAGCGACGCTGAGCCGAACGCCATATCCATAACATTGTCGGGGCCGGACGCCGCGACCCAGCCCAACCTCGTGCTGGACAACGCCGCGCTGGGTCCGGACGTGTCCCTTGGCTTGACCCCGCCCAGTACAGAGGGACGATTTGTTTTTGCAGCCTTTGCGACCCTCACCATTGATGGATACGATACGAGCCAGGCGACGATCTACGTCGGCGGCGGCAGAGGAGGGCCGGGCCCGCAGTTCCTGACGATAGCGATCGCGCCCTACGGGCAACTCAACCAGGAAGGAACGATCAACCTTTCCTTGGGAACCCTGCTGGTGAACGGGACCGGCCAGGCGCCCGCGACGTTGAACAACGACGGAGCCATCAACGTGCTTGGCACCGCCATCCTCTCCACCGACGTCATCGGCTCTGGAACCATTGCATTCCTGCCGAATTCAACCACCAGCGGCCTCATCGAGTTCGGGGGAGCGGTCTCCGCAACGCAGCACGTTTCGTTCAACAAATACACTGCGGGAGGCATCCGCATCGACGACCCGTCCGCTTTCCACGGCGTCCTCGACGGGTTTGACGGCTCGCCCGACGGGAGCCTAGGCTCGGTTTACAAGGTCACGCTCGCGGACACGCAAGCAACAGGGACCTATTTTGCACAGACCACGCCGGATGCCGGTGTGCTGCTGGTGCTCAACGGCCAAGAGGTCGTCGGGGCATTGACAGTCACCGGCAAGCACGGCCCGCATGACTTTGGCTTTTTCAGCAGCCCGGACGGCAGCACGACCTTGACGTGAGGCCGGCGTTCCCTGTCCCAAGCCACCGCCTCTCCAGCATACTCAGATAAAGGTGGAAGCTATGCAGTACACATGGAACGGGATTGATGGATCCTACACCGACGGCGCCAACTGGACGCCGCTCGGCGTGCCGCTTTATGGCAGCGACACCTCAGCCCTGATCCAATCCGGAACCATCACGCTCAGCGGTGCCGAGCCAAATGGCATCCGCTTGACGCTGGCGGGCACGAGCGCAGCGACCCAGCCGAACCTTGTGCTGGACAACGCCGCACTTGGGCCAGATGTGCGCATCGAGTTGATACCACCCTACAACGCAGTGACCGGCCAAGAGCCTAGTCTGGGCTACGCGACAATTACTGTCGACGGCTACGACACCAACGGGGCCACCATCGTTTTGGGAGGCCAGGAGACCAATCCGGACTTCCTGACGATAGCCATTGCGCCCAATGGCCAACTTAACCAGGAGGGAACGGTCGACGTCTACAATTCCTCCCGATTGCAGGTGAACGGGACCGGCCAGGCGCCGGCAACGTTGAACAACGACGGGACCATCAACATGGGTGGCGGGTTCGCCACCATTTCCGCCGACGTTATCGGCTCCGGAACCATCGCATTCCTTCCATATTCAACGGGCAGCGGCTCCGTCGAGTTCGGGGGGGCGGTCTCTGCGGCGCAGCATATCTCGTTCAACCAAACCTCGTCCGCAGAGGTCCGCATCGACGACCTGTCCGCCTTCCATGGCATCCTCGATGGGTTCAAAGAGCCGTATACAAGCGTAACCATCGCGGGCACCCAAGCAACCGCGGCCTACTTCGCCCAAATCGCGCCAGACTCAGGTGCGCTCCTGCTGCTCAACGGCCAAGAGGTGGTCGGAGCGCTGACGGTCACGGGCGCACATGCCTCGAACGCCTACGGCGCCGTTAGCAACCCGGATGGCAGCACGACCGTGATGCCGGTGTTCCCTGCACCGCTCGGCTAGCGACGACGCCATGACGGCAGGCGCGGCAACACGCCTCGTTTCCGGAAGCGTTGCCCGGCCAACGGGAATGGTCATTCAGTAGCCGTTGCTTTGGCCATACGCTACGCAGGATGTCGCCGGCGAGACAGGTGGGCTGGCTCACGTGACGCCGGAACGCTGCGCCGGGGCCGCCTTGCGGCAACGGCTCCGGCCATGGGCGGCCTGCAAGCTCGCCGGTAGATTTCTACCCTGCCATTCCTGGAAACCAGAGCATATGGCTGCTGCTAGTAGGCCGGCCTTTGGCATAGGCTTCCTATTTCCGCCGACATATTGCGCCAGGCGTAGAAAATCCTTCTTGTAGGTCCGAGAGTTCGTCGGAGACCTACCGCGCATGCCCGTTCACCCAGCAGCCCTATCATGACCGCCCCGGCCCGGTTGCCCACCAACGCACCCTTCCCGCCCGACGCCATCGCCACGCTCAACCGGGTGATCGAGCACACCAGCCCGACGCAGCGGAGCTGGCTCGCCGGGTTCCTGGCCGGCTACGAGGCCGCCGGCGCCCCGGCCGCCGCCGCTGCCATCGCGCCCGTGGCCCGGCCGGCGCTCACCATCCTGTTCGCCACCGAGTCCGGCAACTCCGAGGCGCTCGCCCGCAAGGCTGGCAAGGACGCCGCGCGCCTGGGCTTCGCGCCCCGCGTGCTGGACGCCGCCGACACGACCCCCGCCGACCTGGCCCGCGCCGAACGGCTGCTGGTGATCGCCGCCACCTGGGGCGAAGGCGAAGCGCCAGCCCGCGCCACCGGGTTCATGGCGGCCCTGTTGTCCGACGCCGCGCCGCGAATGGACAAGGTGAACTTCGCCGTACTGGCGCTGGGCGACCGCGCCTACGCCCAGTTCTGCGCGACCGGCCACGCCATTGACGAGCGCCTGGCGGCCCTGGGCGGCCATCGTGCCGCGGCGTTGCTCGAATGCGACCTCGACTACGACGCGCCGGCCGCTGCCTGGCTCACCGCCACTCTGCCGGCGCTGCGCGGCGCCGACGCCGAGCCGGATGCCAGCGTGATCCACGTCGATTTCGGCGCGGCGGAGGCTCGCGAGTACAGCAAGTCCAACCCGTTCCAGGCCGAGATCACCGACCTGGTGAGCCTGAACTCCAGCCGGTCGCTGAAGCAGACCTTCCACGTCGAGTTGTCGCTGGCCGGGTCCGGGCTGACCTACCAGCCCGGCGACGCCATCGGCATCGCGCCGGAGAACGACCCAGCCGTCGTCGAGGCGGTGCTGGAGGCCGCCGGGCTGGCTGGCGACACGGCGCTGCATGCGACGCTGGCGGCGCGTCATGACGTATCGACCCTCTCGGCCCACTTGGTGCGCGGCCTTGCCGAACTCACCAAGGACCCCACCATCGCGGACCTGGCCGGCGACGCCGAGCAACTGGCGGAGTTCTTGCCGGGCCGCCACGTGGTGGACCTGCTGACCGCCTTCCCGAACCGGCTGACGGCGGCGCAGCTCACCGGGCTGCTGCGCCCGCTGCCGGCGCGGCTGTACTCCGTCGCCTCCAGCCAGGCGATGGTCGGGGAGGAAGCACACTTGCTGGTCAGCGCGGTGCGCTACCAGACGCACGGGCGGGACCGCGCCGGCGTTGCTTCCACCCACATCGCCGACCGCCGCCGGGCAGGCGACCACCTCGGCATCCACGTCAAGGCCAACCCGCACTTCCGCCTGCCCGCCGACCCGGCCACTCCGGTCATCATGGTCGGACCCGGCACTGGGGTCGCACCGTTCCGCGCCTTCATGCAGGAGCGCGACGCCGCTGGCTTAAGCGGCAAGAGCTGGCTGTTCTTTGGCGACCAGCGCTACACGCACGACTTCCTGTATCAACTTGAATGGCAGGACATGCTGGAGCGCGGCGTGCTCGGCCGGCTCGACGTGGCGTTCTCCCGCGACCAGGACGCCAAGAGCTACGTGCAGCACCGCATGTGGGACAACCGCCGCGACCTGCACGCCTGGCTTGAGGACGGTGCGCGCGTCTACGTCTGCGGCGACCAGGTGCGCATGGCGCGCGATGTCCACACGACGCTGTGCGACATCATCGTCGACGGCGCGGCCATCACGGCGGAAGCCGCGGAGGAGCGCCTCACCAGCCTGAAGCAGCAGGGCCGCTACTTGCTCGACGTTTATTGAGGATTTGATCATGCCCGACACCATCGTCGCGCCGCCCCCATCCAAGAATGAGGGCATCAAGGCCCGCAGCCATGCGCTGCGCGGCACCATCACCGAGGGGCTTGGCCGCGTCGTCACCGGCGCGCTGGCCGACGACGACACGCAGCTCACCAAGTTCCACGGCATCTACCAACAGGACGACCGCGACTTGCGGGCGGAGCGCGGGCGCAAGCGCATGGAGCCGGCGATCAGCTTCATGGCGCGGCTGCGCATTCCAGGCGGCCGGGTCAGCCCGACGCAGTGGCTGCAACTGAACGAGATCGCGCGGGAGCGGGCCAACGGTACCATCCGGCTCACCACGCGGCAGACCGTGCAGTTCCACGGTATCATCAAGGGCAACCTTGCGCCGGCGATCTCGGCGATGAATGACGCGCTGCTCGACACCATCGCGGCCTGCGGCGACGTGAACCGCAACGTGATTTGCACGTCGAACCCACACGCCAGCCCGGCCCATGCGGCGGCGCTGGCGCTCGCCAAGAAGCTCAGCGACGACCTACTGCCCAAGAGCCGCGCCTGGCACGAAATCTGGCTGGGCGAGGAGCGCGTCGCGGGCGGCGAGCCGGAGTTCGAGCCGCTGTACGGCACGACCTACCTGCCGCGTAAGTTCAAGATGGCCATTGCCGTGCCGCCGCAGAACGACGTGGACGTGTTCGCGCACGACCTGGGCCTGATCGCCATCGAGCGGGACGGCGGCGTGGCCGGCTACGACGTGTCGGTCGGCGGCGGCATGGGCATGACGCACGGCGAGACAGACACCTTCCCGCGCACGGGAGACGTGATCGGCTTCTGCACGCCGGAGCAGGCGGTTGCGGTGGCGGACGCGGTGATCCGGGTGCAGCGCGACAACGGCGACCGCAGCGTCCGCAAGCATGCGCGGCTGAAGTACACCATTGAGCGGATGGGCGTGGACGCCTTCCAGGCCGAGGTCGAGGGGCGCCTCGGCTACAAGCTGGCGCCGGCGCATGGGGCTGTGTTCACCGGCACCGGGGACCGGCTGGGCTGGTCGCAGTCGCCGGATGGGACGTGGCAGTACGGCTTGTTCGTTGAGAATGGCCGGGTGCATGATGTTGGCGACCGCCGGCTGATGTCCGGGATGCGCGCGATTGCCAACGTTCACCGCGGCGAGTTTGTGATGACTGCGAACCAGAACCTGATCATCGCTGGCATCGCGCTGGAGGAGAAGGCGGGGATCGAGGCGCTGCTGCTACAGCATGGGCTGAGTGGCAGTGTCTCGGCGCTGCGCCAGGCGTCCATGGCTTGTGTCGCGCTGCCGACCTGCGGCCTGGCACTGGCGGAGAGCGAGCGGTACTTGCCCAGCCTTATCACCGAGATCGACGCGGTGATGGATGCGGCCGGGCTGCGCGACCAGCCGATTGTGCTGCGCATGACCGGCTGCCCGAACGGTTGCGCGCGGCCCTACTTGGCCGAGATTGCCATGGTCGGGCGTGGACCCGGCCGCTACAACTTGTATCTGGGTGCGGCGCCGGACGGCACTCGGCTGAACAAGCTGTATCGCCGCGATGTCGATGAAGCCGGCATCCTAGGGGCGCTTACGCCGTTGCTGCACGACTATGCGGCGCAGCGTGCGGAGGGTGAGCGGTTCGGTGATTGGGTGATCCGTGCCGGGCACATCGAGGCGACGACGGTTGGCAACCGGTTCCACCTGGATCTGGCGGAGGCGCTTTCGTAAGCGAGTGCGACGACTTGCTGGCTGGCCGGGAGTAGGCACTTCCGGCACGCTAGGTTATGGCGTTGGTGGCTGTGTCGCTCGTGCTGGCGGTTCCCTTGTCAGGCTATAGCTTCCGCACCGGCAGCGACCAGGCCAGCACCAGCCCAATGCCGGAGAATGCGGCGATGCATAGGAACGCCGCGCGGAACGCCGAGCCGATCTCGGTCGCGACCATGGCGCGCTGAGAGGCATCTAGGCCGTCGAGCACGGCCGGGCCGCGCTGGACGATCTCGGCGAACAGCGCGGCCGTCCTGGCGTCCGTCAGGGTCAGCACGGCGAACAGCACGGCACCCACAAGCGCCGTGCCCAACGCCGCGCCGATGGAGCGGGAGAACTGCACCGAAGCCGACGCGGCGCCCAGGTTCTTCGGACCCGCCACCATCTGCACGGTGGTCTGCACGACCGGCATCGTGGTGCCGAGCGACATCGACAGCACCAGGAACACCGCCGGCAGCCACACGGTCGGCAGCAGCCCGGCGCCCAGCGCCAGGAACAGCAGGCATCCCGTGACGGAGATCAGCCCGAACGACGGAAAGACCGCGGTCTTGCCGGTGCGGGCGATCATGCGCCCGGTCAGCAGCGAACCGAACGCGATCCCGGCCGTAAGCGGCAGCAGCAGCAGCCCCACCCGGCCCGGCGCCGCCCCGCGGACGACTTGCAGGTAGATCGGCATGAAGGTGACGCACGAGACGATGGTGGCGCCGACGCACGCGCCCATCGCATCAGCGCGCCAGATCGCCGGCATGCGCAGCAGCGACACGGGGATCAGCGGCATGTTGGTCCGCCGCTCCTGCCGCAGCAGCAGCCATAGCGATGTCGCCGCCAGCGCCACCAGCCCGGCCACGGCAGGGACCGCGGCATAGGAGATGCGCTGCCCGCGCTCCAGCGCCAGCAGCAGCGCCACGACGAAGCCGGCGAACAGCACGAGCCCCAGCCAGTCGAACCGCAGCCGGGACCGCGGCGGCGCCCGGTTCGGCAGCCGCGTCGCCAGCAGGGCCGCCAGCACCCCGAGCGGCAGGTTGATCAGGAACACCGAATGCCAGCCGAAATGCTGCGTGAGCCAGCCGCCGGCCACGGGTCCGAACGTGGACGACACCATGAAGATGGAGGCGAGGTAGCCCTGGTAGCGGCCACGCTCCCGCGGCGGCACGCTCTCGCCGATCAGGGCCTGCGACAGGGTCATCAGCCCGCCGCCGCCGAACCCCTGCAACACGCAGGCGGCCGTCAGCCACAGCAGCGTCGGCGCGGTGGCGCAGGCGACGGACGCGACCATGAACACGGCCAAGGCGAGGAACAGCAGCCGCTTGCGCCCGAGCGCGTCGCCGAGCCGGCCGTACACCGGGGCGGCGATGGTAGTGGCCATCAAGTAGGAGACCACGATCCAGGACACGCGCTCCACGTCGCCGAGGGTGCCGGCGATGGCAGGCAGCGCGGTCGCGACGATGGTCTGGTCCACCGCCGCCATGAACATCGGCAGGCAGATCGACGGGAACACCCGCATGAACAGGCCGCGGGTGGATTGGCCCTCGGTCGGATCGGGCTGCACCGCCTCGGGCGCCGCTGTTTGCAGGAATGGGGCGTCGGGGGGCATGGTTCAGTCCATAACGTCGCCGCAGCCTATCCCGTGCGGCCCACGGTGGCCACCGCCGCCGGGTTCACGTCGTTCAAGTCAGGGCGGCGCGTCGCGGCCCATGGCGAGGAACTTCTCGCGCCGGCGTGCCCGCAACGTGGCGGCGTCGAGCGCCAGCAGCGGCGCCAGCGCCTCCTGCACCGCGGCCCCCACGTTGGCGACCGCCTCGGCCGGCATGCGGTGCGCGCCGCCAATCGGCTCCGGCACGATGCCGTCGATGATCCGCAGCGCGTGCAAGTCCGTAGCCGTCAGCCGCAGCGCCTCCGCCGCGACCGACGCCTGCGCCGCGTCCCGCCATAATATGCTGGCGCACCCCTCCGGCGAGATCACCGAGTAGACAGAATGCTCCAGCATCAGCACCCGGTCCCCGGTCGCCAGCGCAATGGCGCCGCCGGAGCCGCCCTCGCCGATGATGGTGGCGACGATCGGGACCGGGGCGACCAGGCAGGCCTCTATGGAGCGCGCGATGGCCTCGGCCTGGCCGCGGGCCTCGGCGTCGATGCCGGGGAACGCGCCGGCGGTATCCACGAACGTCAGCAGCGGCAGGCCGAAGCGGCCGGCGAGTTCCACCAGCCGGCGGGCCTTGCGGTAGCCCTCGGGCCGGGCCATGCCGAAGTGGTGGGCGACGCGGGTCTCGGTGTCGGACCCGCGCTCGGTGCCCAGCACGACGACGGAGCGGCCGTTGAACCGGCCGAGACCGCCGACCACCGCGGCGTCGTCGGCGAACGCCCGGTCCCCGGCCAGCGGCGTGAACTCGGTGATGAGCCCGTGGATGTAGTCCAGCGCGTGCGGGCGCTCCGGGTGGCGGGCGACCTGAGTCTTTTGCCAGGCGGTGAGCTTGGCGTAGGTCAGGCGGAGCTGCTTGTCCGCCTTGTCGGTCAGGCGCTCGACTTCATCCTCGATGTTGATGCCGCCGGGTTCCTGCGTGCGGCGCAGCTCTTCAATGGTGCGTTCAAGCTCGGCAACCGGCTTTTCAAAATCCAGGAAGTGGCGCATCTCCGGGGATCTACCGCGGCGGGGTCTGGTCCGCCAGGGGATGGTGCAGCGCGACAAGCTGTTGCAGCCGCTCGGCTAGGACGTGGGTGTAAATCTGCGTCGTGGCAATGTCGGCGTGGCCCAGCAGGGTTTGCAGGCTGCGCAGGTCGGCGCCGTGCGCCAGCATATGGCTGGCGAAGCTGTGCCGCAGCACGTGCGGGCTGACGCGCGCGGAGTCAAGCCCGGCCGCCAGCGCCACCTGCTTCAGCAACAGGGCGAAACCCTGGCGGGTCATGGCGTGGCGCGGGTCGCGGCCGGGGAACAGCCACTTGCCGTCCGTGGCGCCGTTCAGCGCAGCCGCTGTGGCCTTGGCGCGGCTCGACAGCAGCACCATGCGCTCCCGTCCGCCCTTGCCGCGCACGATCAGCGTCTCGGACGCGCCGGACAGCGCGGCCCGCGGCAGGCCCAGCAGCTCCGACACGCGCAGGCCGGTGGAGTAGAGGATTTCGAGCGCGGCGCGGCCCAGCAGGCCGGCGGTGCCGGGCCGGGCGGCGGCGGCGGCGGCCAGCAGCGCGTCGACCTCGGCTTCTGTCAGGTTCTTCGGCAGGGTCGCGGGCAGGCGCGGCGCGTCCAGCAGCATGGTCGGGTCGTCGGTCCGCACTCCGGCTTGCAGCAGGAACCGGTGGAAGCCGCGCAGGCAGGACAGCCGCCGCGCCGCGGTCCGGGCTGCGGCGGTGCCGTGCAGCGACTGCATGTAGCCTTGCAGCGTGGCCGCGCTGGCGCCGCCGGGGCGCTCGCCCTGGCCCGCGGCGTGGGCGGCGAAGGCTTCGAGGTCGGCGCGGTAGGCCGCCAGGGTGTTGCGCGCCGCGCCGCGCTCGGCTGCCAGCATCTCCAGGAACGCCTCGACGTGCCGGTCTGGTGCAGGCCGGTCTGGTGCACAATCATCCATGGCGGGCGCTAACGCGGCTGGAAGCGGTCGTTCGGCAGCACGTGCTGCACCTGCTCGGTGCGCGGCTGCGGCGGGAACGCGCCGATAAGGGCGATCCCCACGATCAGCAGCAGCATGGCAGCGATGACGATCAGCAGAACCCGGCTCATGACCTTATCCCAGGGCCATCTTGGCCGCGACTTTGCGCTTTGTGCTAGCCTTCACCGCCATGACACGCAATATCGCGCTCGGCAGGGCCGGGTTGAAAGACGTTCCGTCAGCTGTGTCCGAGCTTCCTGCGGAGCTTGCGGGCCGCAGCGTCGTGCTGGTGGGCCTGATGGGCGCCGGCAAGACCAGCATCGGCCGCCGGGTCGCTGCCCGCCTGGGCGTGCCGTTCCGCGACTCCGACAGCGAGATCGAGCTGGCCGCCGGGTGCAGCATCCCCGAGTTGTTCCGCCGCTATGGCGAGCACGACTTCCGCAGCGGCGAGCGCCGGGTGATCCGCCGGCTGTTGGCCAACAGCCCGCTGGTGCTGGCGACCGGCGGCGGCGCGTTCATGGACGCGGAGACCCGCGCCGCCATCCGGGCCGAGGGCGTCTCCGTCTGGCTGCGCTGCAAGCTCGCGACGCTGGTGCGCCGCGTTGCCACCCGGCGCAACCGTCCCCTGCTGCGGGACGGCAACCCGGTTGAAATCCTGGGCCGGCTGATGGAGCAGCGGCACCCGGTTTATGCCGAGGCCGATATCGTCGTGGACTGTGGCGACGAGTCGCCGAACTACACCACGGGCAAGGTGCTGCAAGCGCTGCACGGTTGGCGGTCGCCGCGCCGGCTGGCGGTGGCGCTCGACTTCGCCGCGTATGACGTCGTGGTGGGCGACGGGCTGCTGGCCCGTGCCGGGGCGCTGCTGGCGCCCGTTATTCCGCAGAAGCGCGCCGTGGTCGTGACCGATGCGACTGTGGCGGCGCTGCATTTGCCCGCGTTGCTGGAGGGCCTGGCGCAGACTGGCATCACGGCGCAGCAGATCGTCGTGCCGCCCGGCGAGGCGTCGAAGAGCATGGCGAGCTATGCGCGGGTGGTCGACGCCCTGCTGGACGCCGGGGTCGAGCGGCGCACGACGGTGATCGCGCTCGGCGGCGGCGTGGTCGGCGACCTCGCGGGGTTTGCCGCCGCGACGACGCTGCGCGGGCTGCCGTTCGTGCAGGTGCCGACGACGCTGCTCGCCCAGGTCGACAGCAGCGTTGGCGGCAAGACCGGCGTCAACACTGTTCATGGCAAGAACCTGGTCGGCGCGTTCCACCAGCCGCGGCTCGTGCTGGCCGACACCGGCACGCTTGGCACGTTGAATGGCCGCGAGCTGCGGGCGGGCTATGCGGAGGTGGTGAAGGCCGGGCTGATTGGCGACGCGGCGTTCTTCGACTGGTGCGAAGAGCATGGTGCGGCGTTGACCGCGGGCGACCGCGAGGTGCAGGCCGAAGCGGTCCTGCGCGCCTGCGCCTTCAAGGCCGCCGTGGTCGGCGACGACGAGCGCGAGGAGCGCCCGGCGGATGGGCGCGCTTTGCTGAACCTGGGGCACACGTTTGGGCACGCGCTGGAGGCCGAGGTCGGCTATGGCGGGGCGCTGTTGCATGGCGGGGCGCTGTTGCATGGGGAGGCGGTGGCGGTGGGCCTGGGGCTGGCGTTCCGGCTTTCGGCGCAGTTGGGGCTGTGCTCGCCGGGGGACGCGACGCGGGTGGCGGAGCATTTGAATGCTGTGGGCCTGCCGAGCGAGCCTGGGATGCTGAACCGCCGCTTTTCTGCTTCGCGGCTGATTGCCAACATGCGCCGGGACAAGAAGATGCGCGATGGGGCACTGCACTTTGTGCTGACGCACGGGATTGGGCAGGCTTTCACAAGTGCTGATGTGCCGGCGGGGGCGGTTGTGGACCTGCTTCGGACGGAGGGGTGCGAGGCTTGAGGTTGCCCTGCGTCCTACTCCCTTTTGCCCGGCAGGCGGACTTCGGCAAGCGTCTGCCTCCTCCAGGCCGATGGCCCGGAGAGGCAGCGCGACGAGTTGCTTGCAGCCTACAACGGACGCTTGATCAACGCCGCGATTTCGCCGACGACGCCACGGCGGAACGCCAGCACGCAGGCGACGAAGATGAGGCCCTGCGTCACCGTGACCCACGACCCGGCGCTCGACAGGGCGTTCTCGGTCCAGACGATGATGCCCGCGCCGACCACGGGTCCGAAGATCGTGCCCATGCCGCCCAGCAGGTTCATCAGCACGACCTCGCCCGACATCGCGTAGTTCACGTCAGTAAGGGTCGCAATGCCGAACACCAGCGCCTTGGTGCCGCCCGCGATGCCGGCGATGAAGGTGCTGAGCACGAAGGCGATCAGCTTGTAGTCGTCGGTGCGGTAGCCGAGCGAGGTCGCGCGCGGCTCGTTCTCGCGGATCGCCTTCAGCACCTGGCCGAACGGCGAGTGGACGATGCGGTGGATCAGCAGGAAGAAGATCAGGAACACGACGGCGACGACGGCGTACATCGCGAGATCGGTCTGCAACGAGAACAGGCCGAACAACGCGCCGCGCGGCACCTGCTGGATGCCGTCCTCGCCGCCGGTGAACGGCGCCTGCAAGCAGAAGAAGAAGTTCATCTGCGCGAGCGCCAAGGTAATCATGGCGAAGTACAGCCCCTGCCGCCGGATGGCGAGCGCGCCGAACAGGCAGCCGAGCGCCGCGCCGGTGAGGCCGCCGAGCAAAATAGCGATCTCTGGCGTGACGCCCCAGTTCTTGGCGGTCCAGGCGGTGACGTAGCTGCCCATGCCGAAATAAGCGGCGTGGCCAAAGCTCAGCAGGCCGACATAGCCGATCAGCAGGTTGAAGGCGCAGGCGAACAGCGCGAAGCAGAGCACCTTCATCAAAAAAACTGGGTAAAGCGCGAAAGGCCCCGCCACGATGGCCACTAGCAGCAGCAGCAATGCCACCGCCTGCGCGCTGCTGAAGCCCAGGATGCTGAACGGGCGTGCCGCCGCCGCCCGTGGCAGGATGGTCGTGGTGCCCATGCTAAGCCGCCTTTCCGAACAGCCCGGCCGGCCGGGCCAGCAGGACGATGACCATGACGACGAAGATGACCGTCGCCGAGGCCTGCGGGTAGAACACTTTCGTCAGCCCCTCGACGATGCCGAGGCCGAACCCGGTCACGATGCTGCCCAGGATGCTGCCCATGCCGCCGATCACCACCACGGCGAACACGGTGATGATGAAGCTCGACCCCATGTTCGGGTTCACCGAGTAGATCGGCGCCGCCAGCACCCCGGCGAAGGCCGCGAGCGCCACGCCGCCGGCGTAGGTCAGGCTGATCATGCGCGGCACGTTCACGCCCATGGCCTGGACCAGCGCCGGGTTCTCGGTGGCGGCGCGGAGGCGTGCGCCGAGCTGGGTGCGCTCGATCAGCAGCCAGGTGACCAGGCACATGCCGCCCGCCGCCACGACGACCCAGCCGCGGTAGTTCGGCATGTACATGAAGCCGAGGTCGGTCGCGCCCGACAGCGCCGCCGGGATGCGATACGGCATGCCGGAGCTGCCGAAGGCGTTGCGCGCCAGCCCTTCGAGGATCAGCGCCATGCCGAAGGTGAGCAGCAGGCCGTAAAGGTGGTCGAGCTTGTACAGCCGCCGGATGATGGTGCGCTCCAGCAGCAGCCCGAACGCGCCGACGATCAGCGGCGCCACGATCAGCGCCGGCCAGTAGCCGAGGCTGAGCCAGTCCGGCACCATGAGGTCGGGCGAGATCATCGCGAGCCAGGTGTTCGGCGTCAGCAACATCCAGCCGACGAACGCGCCGAGCATGAACAATGCGCCATGGGCGAAGTTGATGATGTTCAGCATGCCGAAGATGACGGCGAGGCCGAGCGACAGCAGCGCATAGAACGCGCCGTTGATCAGGCCGAGCAACAACTGGCCGAACAGCAGTGGACCCGGAACGCCGAAGATCATGAACATGGGATCGCCCTACGCACGGACCAAGGGGCAGCCGCCTTCGCTGAGCGGGCGCCAGGCTTTGTCCGCCGGGGTGGCGGCGACCTGCTTGAAGTAGTCCCAGGGGTACTTGCTCTCGGCGGGCGTCTTGACCTCGAACAGGTAGGACGGCACCAGGGCCAGGCCGTCGGCGCGTATGCTGGCCTGGCCGAAGGCGTCGTCGTCGGTCGGCATCGCCTTCATGCGGGCGACGACGGCCGCGCCGTCGGACTTGGCGCCGATGCCCAGGTCCTGCACCGCCTTGAGGAAGTGCAGCGTGCCGGCGTAGTTGCCGGCCGTGCTCATGTTCGGCGTCGTGGCGGGCATGCGGGCCTGTATGCGCTTGGTGAAGGCGCGGGTGCGGTCGTTCATGTCCCAGTAGAAACTTTCGGTCAAGTAAAGACCCTGCGCCGCTTCGAGGCCCAACCCGTGAACGTCGTTGATGTACATGAGCAGGGCGGCAATCTTCATCTTGCGCGTCAGCCCGAACTCGGCGGCCTGCTTGATGCTGTTCACCGTGTCCGCGCCGGCGTTGCACAGGCCCAGCACCTTGGCGCCGCTGGCCTGGGCCGAGATCAGGAACGAGCTGAAATCGGTCGTGCCGGGGAACGGGTAGAGCGACGCGCCCGTCACCTTGCCGTTCGCCGCCGTCACGAACTGGGTGGTGTCGCGCTGCAACTGCTGGCCGAACACGTAGTCGGCGGTGACGAAGTACCAGCTATCGCCACCCGCGGCGACCATCGCGCCCCCGGTCGAGCGTGCGAGCATATAGGTGTCGTAGGACCAATGGACCGTGCAGGGCGTGCATTGGACGCCGGTAAGGTCCGCGGTCGCGGCGCCGGTGTTGATGTAGGTGCGGTTCTTCTCCCGCGCGACGTTGTTGACCGCGAGCGCCACCGAACTGGTCGGCACGTCGACGATCAGGTCGACGCCGTCGCGGTCGAACCACTGCCGGGCGATGCCGACGCCGATGTCGGGCTTGTTCTGGTGGTCGGCGGCGACGACCTCGACCTGCATGCCGCCACCGAACTCGGCGACGGCCTGCTTCACGGCGGCGACCCCGAGCATGCCGCCGATGTCGCGGTACGGGCCCGACTGGTCGTTCAGCACGCCAATCCTGACGACGTTCTGCTGCGCCCGGCCCGCGCGCGGCAGCGCCAGGCTGGCGGCGCCGAGGCCAGCGGTGCCAAGGAGGGTGCGGCGGTCAATTTGCATCATGGGCATCCTCAGGCGCGGACCAGGGGGCAGCCGCCCTTGTCGAGCGGGCGGAACGCCTGGTCGGCCGGGGTGGTGGCGAGCAGCTTCAAGTAGTCCCACGGCCCCTTGCTCTCGGACGGCTGCTTCACCTCCCACAAGTATGACGGGTGCAGCACGCGGCCGTCGGCGCGGATCGTGCCGGGCCCGAAGGCGTCGTCATCCGTCGGCATCGCCTTCATCTGCGCGACCGTCGCCGCGCCGTCCTGCTTCGCTTTCGCGACGCCCATGGCCGAGGCGACCTTGAGGTAGTGCAGCGTGCTCGAGTACACCCCCGCCTGCACCATGCCCGGCCGCTGGTTCGGCTTCTTGGGCTTGAGCCGCTCGGAAAAGGCGCGGGTGCGGTCGTTCAGGTCCCAGTAGAAGCTGTTGGTCAGCACCAGCCCCCGCGCGACCTCCAACCCCATGGAGTGGACGTCGCTGATGAACACCAGCAGTCCCGCCAGCTTCATCTTGCTGTTGATGCCGAACTCCTGCGCCTGCTTGATACTGTTGACCGTATCGGTGCCGGCGTTCGCCAGGCCCAGCACCTTGGCGCCGGACGCCTGCGCCTGCAGCAGCACGGAGGAGAAGTCGGTCGTGCCGGGGAACGGGTACTTGATGCTGCCGAGCACCTTGCCGCCTGCCTCGGTCACGAAGCCGGTCGTGTCGCGTTGCAGCGCCTGGCCGAACGTGTAGTCGGCGGTGATGAAGAACCAACTATCGCCGCCGGCTTTCACCAATGCACCGCCGGTGGACTTCGCCAGCATGTAGGTGTCGTACGACCAGTGGATGGTGTTGGCGTTGCAGGCGCTTCCCGTCATGTCGGACGTCGCGGCGCCGGAGTTGAGGTAGACCTTGTTCTTGTCCTTGGCGACGCCCGCCACCGCGAGGGCGACGGCGCTGTTGGCCACCTCGACGATCACGTCCACGCCGTCGCGGTCGAACCACTGCCGGGCGATGCCGGAGCCGACGTCCGTCTTGTTCTGGTGGTCGGCCTGGACGACCTCGACATTGAAGCCCTTGCCGGCGACGCCGAAGTCCTCGGTCGCAAGCTGGGCCGCGAGGACGGCGAGCGGTCCGCCCACGTCCTGGTACGGGCCGCCCATGTCGGTCAGCACGCCGACCTTCAGCGTGTTGCCGCTTTGCGCGCGTCCTGGTCGCGCGGCCAGGATCGGCAGCGTCGCGGCTGCGGACCCCAACAGGCCCCGGCGGGAAATCGACATCAACACTCTCCGTTTGACGGCCGGGGCCAAGGCCCCGGCCAATTCGTTACACACCTAGATAGTCGTGCAGCTTGTCCATGTTCGCCGCAAGCTCGTTGTTCGGGATCATGTCGATGATGCGGCCGTGCTCCATGACGTAGTGCCGGTCCGCCACGGTCGCCGCGAAGCGGAAGTTCTGCTCGACCAGCAGCACGGTGAAGCCGCGCGCCTTGATCTCGCGTATGGTGTGGCCGATCTGCTGGATGATGACCGGGGCCAGGCCCTCGGTCGGCTCGTCGAGCAGCAGCAGCCGGGCGCCGGTGCGCAGGATGCGGCCGATGGCCAGCATCTGCTGCTCGCCGCCGGACAGCTTGGTGCCCTGGCTGTTGGCGCGCTCCTTTAGGTTCGGGAACAGCGTGTAGATCTCGGCCACGGTCATGCCGCCCGGCGCGATCTGCGGCGGCAACATCAGGTTTTCCGTCACGTTCAGGCTGGAGAAGATGCCGCGCTCCTCCGGGCAGATGGCGATGCCGGCGCGGGCGACGCCGTCGGGGCGCATGCCCGTCGTCTCGACGCCGTTGAAGCGGATGCTGCCCTCGCGCCTGGGCACCAGGCCCATGATGCTTTTCATGGTGGTGGTCTTGCCGGCGCCGTTGCGGCCCAGCAGGGTCACGACCTCGCCCTCGCGCACCTCGAAGTCGACGCCGTGCAGGACGTGGCTCTCGCCATACCAGGAGTTGAGGCCGGCCACTTGCAGCATGGCGCCGTGGTTGCCGGTTGCGTCAAGCATCGGTTGCGTCAAGCATCGGGGGACCCCAGGTAGGCGGTGACGACGTCGGGATTCTTGCTGACGCTGGCGTAGTCGCCCTCTGCCAGGATTTGCCCGCGTGCCAACACGGTGATCCTGTCGCACAGGCCCTCGACGACGCTCAGGTTGTGCTCGACCATCAGGATCGTCCGCCCGGCGCGGATGCGCCTGATCAGCGCCACGACGCGGTCCACGTCCTCGTGCGTCATGCCGGCGGTCGGCTCGTCCAGCAGCAGCATGGTGGGTTCGAGCGCCAAGGTCGTGGCGATCTCCAGCGCACGCTTGCGGCCGTAGGACAACAGGGCCGCCTGCTCGTCCTCGTAGCCTTCGAGGCCCACGTCGACCAGCAGCGACCGGGCGCGGTCGTCATACTGGTGCAGCAGCGATTCCGCCCGCCAGAAGTCGAAGCTGTTGCCGCGCACCCGTTGCAGCGCCAGCCGGACGTTTTCGAGCGCGCTAAGGTGGGGGAACACCGCCGAGATCTGGAAGCTGCGCACAAGGCCGAGCCGGGCGACCGCAGCGGCTTTCAGCCCGGTGATGTCGGCACCCTTGAACTTGATCGTGCCGCGCGTGGGCGCGAGGAACTTGGTGAGCAGGTTGAAACAGGTTGTCTTGCCGGCGCCGTTCGGGCCAATCAGGGCGTGGATGGTGCCCTCCTGCACGCGCAGGTCGACCCCGTTCACGGCAACGAAACCGCGGAATTCGCGCGTCAAACCCGCCGTCTCAAGAATGGCGCCCGGCACCCTGTCCGTCTCCCCGCTTTATGCATTCCTTATATCGTTGATTTGCATATCGGGCGATGCGGCGCAAGATTGAGCTAAGATATTGGAACGCGAATGGATGCGCTGAGCCGTCCGCGCCCGATAAGCTGGAGCGCCTGCGCTCAATGGAAAATTGGCCGGTCGGCCCCACCTAAGGCTGGGCGAGTCCGGGCAGCACGCTGACCGGTTCCGGGCCGCGTGGGCTGCGTCGCGCCCATCCGTATTGCCACCATGATGAGGTTCGATCCACGCGCATGACTGCCGATCCTTCTCCCGTTTCCGACCAGGAACTCATGGCGCGCACCGCCGAGGGCGACCGCGCGGCCTTCGATACGCTGGCTGCGCGCTACTTGCTGCGGCTGCGCCGGGCGGCGCTGCGCGTGCTCGGGGACCCGGCGGCGGCCGAGGACGTGGCGCAGGACGCGCTGCTGCGGGCCTGGACACGGGCGCGGTCCTACGATCCCGGACAGGCCGGCGTCGCCACCTGGCTGCACCGCATCGCCGTGAACGCGGCCATCGACCGGGTGCGCGCCGCGCGCCCCAGCGTCGCCGTTCCTGCCGACCTGCGCGACACGGCCCCGCCAGCCGACGCCGTCATCGCTGTCCAGCAGCGCAGCCGCCTGCTCGCCGAGGCCATTGCGACCCTGCCTGACCGCCAGCGTACGGCAATCGCCCTCACCTATGACAAGGGCTGGTCCGGCCAAGACGCTGCCCAGGCCTTGCAGGTGTCGACGCGGGCGCTGGAGGGATTGCTGCACCGGGGCCGCAAGGTGCTCCGCGCCTATTTGGAGGCGCGGGACGCATGATCTGGATGACGCCCCGGCGCTTGGATTGGGCATTGCGGTCCTACGGGACTGAGCTGGCCGCATGGCCGTTGGCGGAGCGGGACGCGGCGCTGTCGCTGCTGCGCCGCTGTGGCCAGGCCAGGCAGGTCATGGCCGCCGCACTGGCCCAGGAGGACGCGCCGCCGACGGATGCGGAGCTGCTCGCCAGCATGCAGCGGCGGCTGGGGCGCCGCCTCGCTGCGCCCTCCCCGGCGGTTCCGGCCATGCAGTGGGGCGCCCTGGCCGCCTGCGCGCTGGCCGGGCTCTATTTGGGTGCTGCCGCCGACGTCGATGCCGAGCGGCCAGACCTGTTCGCAGGCGTGCAGTCCATCGCGATCGAGGCGGCGCTATGACGGGCTGGGCCGCGTAGTGTTCGTGTTGCATGAACCCTGGCGCACCAGGGTGCTATGGCTGTCGATCGCCGGCAACCTGTTCAGCGCGACGCTGATCGGCGCCCGGCTCGCGACCGACCGTGCGCCGGGTCCGCCGGGCCTGGTGGGGGCAGCGGAGCGGATGGCGCGCGACCTGCCCGCCGCGGACGCCGTGCGGTTCCGCGCCACGCTGGACCGCGAGCGCCCCTGGTACGACATGGCCCGGCGCCACATGGCCGAGGCACGCGCCGACCTGTCCCGCAGCATTGCCCAGAATCCCTATGACGAGGCCGCTGTCCGTGAGCGGATGCTGGTGTTCCAGGCCCGCTGGGCCGAGACCTCCGGCCGGTTCGGCGAGAGCCTGCTGACCGCGATCGGCACCCTGTCCCCCGAGGGCCGCGCCAAGCTGGCCGAGACCGCGCAAGCATCGGCCCCAAGGTGACGGGCCGCCGTGCCGCGGCGCTGACCGGCCTGGCGCTGGCGCAGGCGGCGTTGGCCGGATGCAACCTCGGCCCGTTCTACCAGCGCCCGGCGCTGGACATCCCGCCGGCGTTCGTCGCCACGGCGGACACGGCGGAGGCGGCATGGCCCCCCGAGGAGTGGTGGCGCAACTTCAGGTCGCCGGAACTCGATGCGCTGATCGCCAGCGCACGGGCCTACAACAACGACCTCGGCGCCGCCGTCGCCCGCGTGGTGCAGGCCGACGCGCAGGTGCGGATCAGCGGCGCGCCGCTGCTGCCGGCCCTCAACGCCAACGCGAGCGACAACTACCAACGCATTGGCCTGTCTGGCAGCCGGGGCGGCGGGTCAACGAACTTTGCAATCGACCCAACGACGGGCCAAGTCATCGGCGGTTCGGGCCAAACGCGGCGGTACGCCGACAGCCGGACCTACAGCGGCACGCTGCAAGTGTCGTACGACCTGGATTTCTGGGGTCGCAACCGCGCGCTGGCGCAGGCTGCGCAGGCCAGCGCGGTCGCCACCCGGTTCGACCAGGTGACGGTTGCGCTGACGGTCGTGACCTCGGTCGCCAACACCTATTTCCAGGTGCTCGCGGCGCAGGACCGGCTGGCGACCGCCGTGCGCAACCTGCGCGACGCGGAGCACATCCTGGGCGCCTTCCAGGCCCGGCTGACGGTGGGGACCGCCAACGCGCTGGACGTGTCGCAGCAGGAGGCGCTGACGGCCGGGCAGCGCGCCGCCCTGCCGAGCCTGCGCAACCAGATCGAGCAGCAGCGCATCGCCCTGGGCATCCTGACCGGCGTCCCTCCGGAGCGGCTGCTGGTGGTCGGCGGGTCGTTGGAGAAGCTGCCCTTGCCGCTGGTGGCGCCGGGCCTGCCGAGCGAGCTGCTGGCGCGGCGCCCGGACGTTGCCAACGCGGAGGCGCAGCTCGTGGCCGAGAACGCCAACGTGCGTGCCGCCCGCGCGGCGTTCTTCCCCAGCGTGCAGCTTACGGCGTCGGGCGGGCTAACGAGCAACGTGCTGGCCGCCATCACCGGGCCTGGCACCTTAGTGGCGCAGCTTGCCGGGAACCTGACGCAATCCATCTTTGACAACGGGCTGCGCCGCGGGCAGTTCAACCAGGCGAAGGGCCGCTATGACGAGCTGCTGGCCGACTACCGCCGGGCGGTGCTGCAAAGCTTTACGGACGTGGAGCAGTCGCTGGCGGCGCTGCGCTACACGACGGAGCAAGAAACGCTCGAACGGCGGGCCATTGCGGTGGCGCAGCGTTCGGCCGATATCGCGCGGGCGCAGCTTCAGGCAGGGACCATTGACATCGTCACGTCGCTCAACACGCAGGTTACGCTGTATAACGACCTCGACCTATTGACCCAGATCCGGCTGGCGCAGTTCCAGGCGTTGGTGAACCTATACAAGGCGTTGGGCGGCGGCTGGTCGCAGGCCGCGGGGGTCGGCCTATGAAGCGCCTGCTTCTCATCCTGCTGCTCCTGGGCGCAGCCGGTGGCGCCGCATACTACTATTGGTTCCGCGCGACACCGACCGAGCAGGCGAGCGCTGCGGGCGGGCGGCGACGCGGCGGCGCCGGTGGCGGCCCTGGGGCCGACGCGACGCCCATTCCGGTGCTGGTGTCGCGCAGCGAGACGCGGGACGTGCCGGTCTACCTGGACGGGCTCGGCACGGTGCAGGCGTTCAACCTGGTCTCGATCCGCCCAGTGGTCGACGGCCCGCTGATCGAGGTGAAGTTCCGCGAGGGGCAGGACGTGCGCGCCGGGGACGTGCTGGCGCGCATCGACCCGCGGCCCTACCAGGCCAGCCTCGACTCCGCGACCGCGAAGAAGCAGCAGGACGAGGCGAACCTGGCCAACGCCCGGCTCGACGCCAACCGCTACGCCAAGCTGGCCGCGACGGCCTACAGCAGCGCGCAGCAGTCGGACACCGCCCGCGCCCAGGTCGGGCAGCTCGAAGCGCAGGTGCGCGGGGACCAGGCGCAGATCGACACGGCCCGCACCCAGCTCAGCTACACCACGATCACCGCGCCCATCGACGGGCGGATCGGGCTGCGCCAGGTCGACAGCGGCAACATCGCGCGGGCCGGCGACCTCGTGCCGCTTACCGTCATCACCCAGTTGAAGCCGATCTCGGTCGTGTTCACCCTGCCGCAGCAGGCGCTGCCGGCGGTGGCGAACGCCATGCAGGACGGCATGCACGCTGGGAGCGCTGCTCCGCAGCCGGAGGTGCTGGCGCTGAAGCAGAACGGTTCGGCCTCGGACCCGCTGGACCGCGGGCAGTTGGCCGTGCTGGACAACCAGGTCGACCCAGCGACGGGCACGATCAAGCTGAAGGCCACCTTCCCCAACGACAAGCTGCTGCTGTGGCCCGGCGGGTTCGTTAACGTGCGGATGCTGGTGGAGACGCAGCACAGCGTCGTCACCGTGCCCACGGCGGCGGTGCAGCGCGGGCCGCGCGGCGCGTTCGTGTTCGTGATCGCGGCGGGAGACACGGCGCAGCGGCGGGCGATCACGGTCGGGCACGAGGACGACCAACTGAGCGTGGTCGCCGACGGGCTGCGCAGCGGCGAGCAGGTGGTGGTCGACGGGGCGCAGCGGCTGACGGACGGGGTCAAGGTAGCCCTGGCCGGCCCGGACGGCAACGCGCCGGACGCGGTGCCCAAGGAGCGCAGCGCCCCCGGTACGGCGCAGCGGCGGAACCGGTCCAGCTCCTGACGGGAGGGAAAGCCGCATGAACATCTCCGCCCCCTTCATCGCCCGCCCGGTCGCGACCTGCCTGTTGGCGCTGGCCGTGCTGCTGGCGGGCGTGCTCGGCTACCGCGCGCTGCCGGTGGCGGCGCTGCCGACGGTGGACTTCCCGACTATCCAAGTGACGACGCAGTTGCCCGGCGCCGGGCCGGACACGGTTGCGACCTTGATCACGGCGTCATTGGAACGGCAGTTCGGGCAGATCACGGGCCTGTCGACCATGACCAGCACCAGCAGCGAGGGCACCAGCCAGATCACGCTGCAGTTCAACCTCAACCGGAAGCTGGACAGCGCGGCGCAGGACGTGCAGGCGGCGATCAACGCGGCGACGGGCACGCTGCCGGTCAACCTGCCGTATCCGCCGATCTACGCGAAGGTGAACCCGGCCGACGCGCCCATCCTGTCGTTGGCGCTGACCTCGGACAGCGTCTCCATCGACCGGATCAGCGACGCGGCCGACACGCTGCTGCAACCGAAGCTCAGCCAGATCGACGGCGTGGGCAAGGTGACGGTGCAGGGCGGCCTGCGTCCGGCGGTGCGGGTGCGGGTCGATCCGGCGCGGGTGGCGGCGTACGGGCTGTCGATGGAGGACGTGCGCAACGCGGTCGCGTCGGCCAACGTGAACGGCGCCAAGGGCGGGTTCGACGGGCCGCGCCAAGCCTATGCCCTGGGCGCCAACGACCAGCTCGTGACGCCGGCGGCCTACAAGGACCTGGTGATCGCCTACAAGAACGCCGCGCCGGTGCGGCTGTCAGACCTGGGCACGGTGGTCGCCGGGGTGGAGAACAACCGGGTCGCCGGCTGGTATGACGGCAACCCCGCCGTGGTGCTGGACATCCAGCGCCAGCCCGGCGCCAACATCGTCTCGACGGTCGCGGCCATCAAGGAGTCGCTGCCGGGCTTGCAGCGCGCGATTCCGGCGGCGGTGGCGATGACGGTCGTTGTGGACCGCACCGAGACGATACGCGCCTCGGTCAACGACGTGCAGTTCACCCTCATGCTGTCGACCGGGCTGGTGGTGTTCGTCATCTTCCTGTTCCTGCGCAGCGCGCGGGCAACGCTGATCCCGGCCATAGCATTGCCGCTGTCGCTGATCGGCACCTTTGGCGTGATGGCGCTGTGCGGCTACAGCCTCGACAACCTGTCGCTCATGGCGCTGACGGTCGCGACCGGGTTCGTGGTGGACGACGCGATCGTCATGATCGAGAACGTGGTGCGCTTCATCGAGGACGGGGTGCCGCCGCTCGAGGCCGCCTACCGCGGCGCTGCGCAGATTGGCTTTACCATCGTGTCGCTGACGGTGAGCCTGGTCGCGGTGTTCATCCCGCTGCTGTTCATGACCGGCGTCGTCGGCCGGCTGTTCAACGAGTTCGCGGTGGTGCTGAGCACGGCGGTGATCGTCTCGGCTGTCATCTCGCTGACGCTCACGCCGATGATGTGCGGGCGGCTGCTGCGGGCCAACGAGAAGCCGAGCCGGCTAACGGGCTGGTTCGAGCGCGGCTTCAAGGGCCTGACCCGCGTTTATGCCCGCACGCTCGCGGTGGCGCTGCGGTTCCAGGGCACTATACTGCTCATCGCGGTCGGCACGTTGGCGGGCACTATCATACTATACGTTGCGACGCCGAAGGGCTTTCTGCCGCAGCAGGACACCGGCGTGATCGTGGCGGTGACGGAGGCGGCGCAAAGCGCCTCGGTGCCGCGCATGTCCACCCTGCAAACCCAGCTCGCCGAGATCGCCCAGCGCGATCCCGCCGTCACCGGCGTCGTGTCGTTCGTCGGCGCCGGCACCATCAACGCGACGCCGAACACCGGACGGCTCACCATCGCCTTGAAGCCGCGACGCGAGCGCGACCCGGCGCCGGTGGTGATCGCGCGGCTGCAGGCGGCGATGGCGGGCGTGCCGGGGATGTCGGTGTTCATGCAGGCGGTGCAGGATATCCAGATCGGCACCCGCATCAGCCGCACCCAGTTCCAGTACACCCTGCTCGACACCGACGCGGACGAACTCGCGACCTGGGCGCCGCGGCTGCTCGGGCGGCTGCGCACGATGTCCGACCTGCAGGACGTCGCCAGCGACCAGCAGACAGAAGGTTTTTCGACCCGCATCCAGGTGGACCGGGACGCGGCGATGCGGCTGGGCGTGAGCATGCAGGCGGTGCAGGACACACTATACGATTCGTTCGGGCAGCGGCAGATCAGCACGATCTTCAGCCAGTCCAACCAGTACCGCGTGGTGCTGGAGGCCGACCCCGACTGGCAGGCCAACCCGCACTCGCTTGACCGGCTGCGGCTGCCGGGGCTGAACGGGGCGCAGGTGCCGCTCTCGGCCATCGCCGCCATCACCCACGGCACCGCGCCGCTGGCGGTCACGCACCAGAGCCAGTTCCCGTCGACGACCATCAGCTTCAACTTGGCGCCGGGTTCGAGCCTGAGCCGCGCGGTGGCGGCGGTGGCGCAGGCCGAGCGGGAGATGGGGTTGCCCTCCACCATTGTCGGCAGCTACTCCGGCGACGCGGCCGAGTTCCAGGACAGCCTGTCAAGCGAGCCTTGGCTGATCCTGGCGGCGGTGGTCGTCATCTACATCGTGCTCGGCGTGCTGTACGAGAGCACGATCCACCCGGTGACGATCCTGTCGACGTTGCCTTCCGCCGGCATTGGGGCGCTGCTGGCGCTGGACTTCGCCGGGCAGGACCTGTCGTTGGTGGCGCTGGTGGGCATCGTGCTGCTGATGGGCATCGTGAAGAAGAACGCCATCATGATGATCGACTTCGCCCTGGAGGCAGAGCGGCTGCGCGGCCTGTCGCCGTTGGCCGCCATCACCGAGGCGAGCCTGCTGCGGTTCCGCCCGATCATGATGACGACGGCGGCGGCGCTGCTGGGCGCGCTGCCCCTGGTGATCGAGAGCGGCACCGGGTCGGAGCTGCGCTACCCGTTGGGGCTGACGATCGTGGGCGGGCTGCTGCTGAGCCAGGTGCTGACGCTGTACACCACGCCGGTCATCTACCTGGCATTCGAGCGGACCCGGCTGCGCTTCGTCCGGACGCGGGCGGCGCCCGCAGAATGAAAAGTTTGGCGCCGGCCGAATGAACATCTCCGCCCCCTTCATCTACCGCCCGGTCGCGACCTTCCTGCTCGCGCTGGGCCTGCTGCTCACCGGCATCGTCGCGGTGCGCTTCTTGCCCGTCGCGCCGCTGCCCAGCGTGGACATCCCGACCATCGTCGTGTTCGCCGGCCGCCCCGGCGCCGACCCCGAGACGATGGCCGCCAGCATCGCGGCACCGCTCGAACGCCGCCTGGGCGAAATCCCCGGCGTCACCGAGATCACCAGCACTAGCAGCACCGGCAGCACATCGATCGTCGTGCAGTTCGACATCGACCGCCCCATCGAGGGCGCCGCGCACGACGTGCAGGCCGCGATCAACGCCGCCTACTCCGACCTGCCCCCGGACCTGCCGACCCGGCCGTACTACCGCAAGTTCAACCCGGCCGAAGCGCCGATCCTCACCCTATCATTGACCTCCGATGTGCTGAGCACCGCGCAGGTCTACGACGCCGCCGACACCATCCTGGCGCAGCGGCTGAGCCAGGTCGAGGGCGTCGCCCAGGTGCAGGTGAACGGCGCGGAGAAGCCCGCCGTGCGCGTTCGGCTGAACCCGGCGGCGCTGCGGGCGGCGGGCCTGAGCAGCCAGGACGTCTACACCGCCATACGCAACGCCAACGTGAACGGCCCCATCGGCGGCTTCGAGGGGCCGCTGCGCGCCGAGACGATCGAGCTGAACGGCCAGATCACCCAGGCTGCGGACTACGCCGGGCTGGTGCTGAAGACGGCGAACGGCGCGACCGTACGGCTGGGCGACGTGGCGGAGGTGCTGAACGGCGTCTCCAACACCAAGCTCGCGGCCTGGCAGGGCACCCAGCCGGCCATCCTGTTGACGCTCACCAAGACCGCCGGCGCCAACGTGATCGACACGGTCGACCGGGTGCGCGCGGCGCTGCCGCAGTTGCTGACGTGGATACCGCCCGACATCCACATGGCCACGATCTCGGACCGCACGACGACCATCCGGGCCAGCGTGCATGACGTGGAGTGGACCCTGCTGATCAGCATCGCCCTGGTGCTGATGGTGGTGGCGCTGTTCATGCGGCGCCTGGTGCCGACGCTCGCGGCTGCGGCGACGGTGCCGCTCAGCCTCGCGGGCACGCTTGGGGCGATGTACCTGTTGGGCTACAGCCTCAACAACTTCTCGTTGATGTCGCTGACGATCTCGGTCGGCTTCGTGGTCGACGACGCCATCGTCATGATCGAGAACATCTTCCGCCACCAGGAGCGCGGGCTGTCGCCATTGCAGGCGGCGCTGGTGGGGTCGCGGCAGATCGGCTTCACCGTGGTCTCGATCAGCATCTCGCTCGTGGCCGTGTTCATCCCGATCCTGTTCATGGGCGGCCTGCTGGGCAAGCTGTTCCATGAGTTCGCCATGGTGCTGGCGATCGCGATCGGGTTGTCGGCGGTCGTGTCGCTGACCCTGACCCCCATGATGTGCGGCCGGTTCATGGGGGCGCACGTCGCGCCGCGCGGCGTGTGGGGCTGGATCGACCGTGGCGTCGACCGGGCGTTCAACAGCGCGCAGCGGGGCTACCTGGACAGCCTGAACAGCCTGCTACGCTGGAAATGGGTCGTCCTGCTGGTGACGCCGGCGATCATCCTGGGCATCGTCAAGCTCTACGGCTATGTTCCCAAGGGCTTCTTGCCGACCCAGGACACCGGCCTGCTCACCGGCGGCACGACGGCCAGCCCCGACATCAGCTTCGACGCTATGGCGGCGCGGCAGAAGCTGGTCGTGGAGGCCCTGCTGTCCGACCCCGCCGTCGAGAGCGTCGGCAGCACCATCGGCATCACGAGCGGCTGGTCGAGCCTCAACCGCGGCCAGCTCATCGTGTCGCTGAAGCCGCTGGCCGAGCGCAAGATCAGCAGCGAGGAGGTGCTGGCGCGGCTGCGGCCGAAGCTCATGCAGATGTCCGGCATCCAGACGCAGATCTACTCGGCGCAGGACCTGCGCGGCGGCGGGCGGTCGGACGGCACCGGCTTCCAGTTCGTGCTGCTGGACGAGGACCTGAGCGAGCTCCGGGTATGGACGCTGAGGCTGCAAGAGGCGCTGCGCGGCGTGCCGGGGATCGAGGACGTTTCAAGCGACCAGGACCGGCCGGGTCCGCAGGCCAACGTGGCCATCGACCGCGACGCCGCCTCCCGCCTCGGCGTCCCCGTGAGCGCCATCGACGCGGCGCTGAGCAACGCCTACTCGCAGCGCCAGGTGTCGATCATCTACACCCAGCGCAACCAGTACCGCGTGGTGCTGGAAACATTGCCGAACCTGCAGATCGACCCGGACCTGCTCGGCCGCCTGTACGTGCCCGGCGCCCACGGGCAGCAAGTGCCGATCACCAGCGTCGTGCGGCTCGACCTCGCGACGGCGCCGCTGGCGGTGCGCCACCAGGGGCAGTTCCCCTCCGCCAGCATCAGTTTCAACCTGAAACCCGGCACCTCGCAGAGCGACGCGATCACGCTCGTGACGGACGCGGCGCGCAACCTGCGCATGCCGGAGGGGGTGCGGACGGCATTCGCGGGCAACGCGAAGTTCCTGCAACAGTCGCTCGCCAGCCAGCCGTTCCTGATCATGGCGGCCATCGTGTCGATCTACATCGTGCTCGGCATATTGTACGAGAGCCTGATCCATCCGCTAACCATCATCTCGACGCTGCCCTCGGCCATACTGGGAGCGTTCCTGGCGCTGCTGATTACCGGGGGCGAGCTCAACGTCCTCGGCATCATCGGCGTCGTGCTGCTGCTGGGCATCGTGAAGAAGAACGCGATCATGCTGGTGGACTTCGCGCTGGAAGCGGAGCGGGAGCTGGGCATGACGCCGCATGCGGCGATCCTGGAAGCGTGCCGCGAGCGGTTCAGGCCGATCATGATGACGACCCTGGCCGCACTGCTGGGCGCGGTTCCGCTGGCGCTGGCGTCCGGCACCGGGTCGGAGTTCCGGCGTCCGCTCGGCATCGCCATCTGCGGCGGGCTGATCCTGTCGCAGCTTCTGACGCTGTATACGACGCCGGTGATCTACCTGGCGCTGGAGCGGCTGGCGACAGGGCGGCGGGGGCGTGCCCACGCTGGGAGCGCTGCTCCGCAGCCGGCCATTGCGCAACAGGTCACTGAGCAGCCGGCCGAATAGGCACGCTGGGAGCGCAGCGAGTTCGCACTTACGAACTGCGCGGGCTCGGCAGCTTGGGCACCAGGCGGTCGCTCGTTCCGCCAGACAAGGTGAGGGCCGTCGTCACCAGCGCCACATGGCTGAACGCCTGCGGAAAGTTGCCGGTGAAGCGGGCCGCCTTGGAGTCGTACTCCTCGCTCAACAGGCCGACGTCGTTGCACAGCTCGAGCAGGCGTTCAAACAGGGCGTGCGCCTCGTCGGTCCGTCCCTGGCCGTGCAGGGCAGCGGCGAGCCAGAAGCTGCACGCGAGGAAGGCGCCCTCCCCGGCTGGCAGGCCGTCCTTGCCGTCCTCGGTGCGGTAGCGCATCACGAAGCCGTCGACCAGCAGGTCGCGCTCGACCGCGGCGACCGTGCCGCGGACGCGCGGGTCGTCGTGCGGCAGGAAGCCGGTGGCGTCGATCAGCAGCAGGCTGGCATCGAGCGCCGTGGAGCCGAAGCTCTGCACGAAGCTGCCGAGCGTTTCATTGTAGCCGTCGCGGCAAACCGTGGTATGGATGGCGTCCCGGACGGTGCGCCAGTGTTCGACAGGCGCTTCCAGGCCGCAGCCCTTCGCGTCCCGGATGCCGCGGTCGAAGGCGACCCAGGCCATCACCTTGCTGAAGGTGAAATGCCGTGGGCCGCCGCGGGTCTCCCACAGGCCCTCGTCCGGGGTTTGCCAGACCTCCTCAAGGTGCCTCAACAGGCCGCATTGCAGCGCCCACGTCTGGGGGTTGTGCAGCATGTTGGCATGCCGCGCGGAGTGCAGGGCGCTCATCACCTCGCCGTACACGTCCAACTGCAACTGCGTTGCGGCGGCGTTGCCCACCCGCACCGGGCCGGCGCCCTGGTAGCCCGGCAGGAACGGGACTTCCTGTTCCGTCAGCCGCCGCTCGCCGGCGATGCCGTACATGATCTGCACCTGGTCCGGGCTGCCGGCGATGCTGCGGTGCAGCCAATCGGCCCAGGCGACGGCCTCGTCGTAGTACCCCGTGGACATGAAGGCGAACAGGGTGAGGGTGGCGTCGCGCAGCCAGCAGAACCGGTAGTCCCAGTTGCGCGAGCCGCCGAGGGCCTCGGGCAGCGACGTGGTGGGCGCGGCGACGATGCCGCCGGTCTGCGTGAACGTGAGGCACTTCAGCGTCAGCAGCGAACGCTTGACGGCGTGCGCCCAGGGCCCGTCATAGGCGAGGCGCTTCGACCACTCGGCCCAGTGCCGCTCTGTCGCGTAGAGCGCGTCGTCCACGTCGACGCTCGGCGGCATCGGCAGGTGCGACTCGCCTTGAGTCAGGACGAAGTAGGCGCGTTCGCCCGCGGCGACGGAGAAATCGGCGACCGACTGCATCGACTCGCCGCGGATCGGGACGTTGGTGCGCAGCACGACCACCTGCGGCCCGGCGATCGCGACGATGCCGTTGCCGCCGGGCCGCTGGGTGACCCAGGGGACCGAGTTGCCGTAGTCGAAGCGCAGCACCAGCTCCATGCGCATCGGCACGGCGCCGCGGCGGCCCTCGACGATGCGGACAATGCAACTGTTCGGACTTTCGGGCACCATGAAGTCGATGACGGCGACCTGCCCGTCCGGGGTGTCGAACACCGTTTCGAGCACCAGGCTGCCGTCGCGGTAGCTGCGGGTGGCGGGAGCGGTTTGCACCATCGGAGCTATAAGGAAACGGCCGTTCTGCTCGTTGCCGAGCAGCGCCGCGAAGCAGGCGCTGCTGTCGAACCGGGGCCAGCACAGCCAGTCGATGCTGCCGTTGCGGCCGACCAGCGCGGCCGTGCTGCAATCGCCGATCATGGCGTAGTCCTCGATCGGCAAGGCCCCAGTCTGGATAGCAGCAGTCTGGATAGCAGCCGGAATGTCGGTCATTACTATGCAGGACGCCGCGCGGCCGGCAGGGTTGCATCGAGCCATCGCCGCAACAGCCCGGTCGCCGCATCGGGCCGTTCCATCGGCAGCAGGTGCCCAGCGCGCTCGACGATCTGCAGGTCCGCGCCGGGGACCAGGGCAGCGATTTCGGCTGCGAGCTCCGGCGGGGTCAGTTGGTCGCCGGCGCCGGCCGCCGCCAGGGTGGGCACGGCGACGCGCGCGAGGTCCGGGCGGCTGTCGGGCCGGGCGACGATGGCGGCCTGCTGGCGGAGGTAGGCCGCCTGCCCGACCCGGTCGGCCATCGCCATGACATCGTCGCACAGCGCTTGGTCGTCGAGACGGTCGGGATGCAGCAGCAGCGGCAGCAACCGCGGCGTCACCCCCTTGAAGCGGTGGCCGCGGGCAACGAGCGCCATCATGCCGCGGCGGCGGCGCGCCTGCTCCGGCGTGTCGGGCCGGGCGCTGGTGTCCATGAGGCACAGGCCGGTGAGGCGTTCGGGCGCGAGGCGCAGCAGGGCCATGGCTGCGTAGCCGCCCATGCTGAGCCCGGCCACCGCGAACCGGCCGGGCATGGCGGCGAGGGCGCGCTGCGCCATGGCGTCGAGGCTGTCGTCCTGCGTGCAATCGGCGACGATGCATGCGATACTGTCGGACAGCGCCTCAACCTGATCGCGCCACAGACGTGCGTCGCACAACAGGCCGGGGAACAACAGCAATGCCGGCCTGCCGTCAGGATGGGTCGCGTCGGCCACGACTGCTTTATACGACACCGTGTTTGCGCTGAAAAGCTTGACTTTTGCGGTTTATTTACCGATATCCCAGCCGTTGCGCGCCCTTTGGCGCGATCGCCTCGTGTTGGCGATGAGCCACCCCTACAGCATCGAGATGTATTTTTGACGGATATTACGGCCGCTTCCGCGGAAGACACTGCACACGCCGACCCCGCGCTGGATAAGGCGGCGGAGGACGTACGTGTGGAGAATGGGCAGTCGCACGTCCCTGGCGGCGCCTCGGAGGACGTGGCGGCACCCCAATCCGCTGACAGCGTGACGACCAACATGACCGCGGACGAGGCGGCGTACCATGACGAGATGGAGGCCGAGCCGAACGGCTTCGCCGACCTCGGCCTGTCGCCGGAGATCCTGCGGGCGGTCGACGACATGGGCTACCGCACGCCCACCCCGATCCAGGCGCAGGCGATCCCGACCGTGCTGATGGCACGCGACGTGCTGGGCTGCGCGCAGACGGGCACCGGCAAGACCGCGAGCTTTGTGCTGCCGATGATGGACATCCTGTCGGGTAGCCGCGCCCGCGCGCGGATGCCGCGCAGCCTGATCTTGGAGCCGACGCGCGAGCTTGCTTTGCAGGTTGCCGAGAACTTCGTGCAATACGGCAAATACTTGAAGCTGAACCACGCCTTGCTGATCGGCGGCGAGAGCTTGTCCGACCAGAAAGAAGCCTTGATGAAGGGCGTGGACGTGCTGATCGCGACGCCCGGCCGGCTGATGGACCTGTTCGACCGCGGCGGGCTGCTGCTGACCGACACCAAAATTTTGGTGATCGACGAGGCGGACCGTATGCTCGACATGGGGTTCATTCCGGACATCGAGAAGATCGTCGGCTTCCTGCCCAAGGCCCGGCAGACGCTGTTCTTCAGCGCGACCATGGCGCCGGAGATACGGCGGCTCGCGGACGCTTTCCTGTCCAACCCGAAGGAGATCACCGTCAGCCGCCCGGCCAGCGTGGCGTCGACGATCGTCGCCGGGTTGACGGTCGTGGAGGATGGCGACAAGCGCGAGGCGTTGCGCCGGCTGATCCGCAGCGAGGACGTGCAGAACGCTTTGATTTTCTGCAACCGCAAGCGTGACGTTGACATCCTCTACAAGTCATTGAAGCGGCACGGGTTCAGCGTGGGCTCGCTGCATGGCGACATGAGCCAGCCCGAGCGGTTCGCGACCCTGGCGAAATTCAAGGCGAACGAGGTCCGGCTACTGGTGTGCAGCGACGTGGCGGCGCGCGGGCTCGACATCGGCGGGCTGAGCCACGTGTTCAACTTCGATGTGCCGATCCATGCCGAGGACTATGTTCACCGCATCGGCCGGACTGGGCGCGCGGGCATGACAGGGCACGCTTTCACGCTCGCCACGCCGGACGACCGCCAGTTTGTCGACGCGATCGAGCGGCTGGTTGGCGCACCGATCCCGCGTATGCAGGTCGAGGGCATGGAGGAGGTCGCCTTTCCCGAGGACGACGGCAAGAGGCGGCGCGGGCGTGGCCGGGGCACGAAGGCCGCTCCGCGCGTGGCAAAAGCGCCGAAGCCGGCGGCTGAAACCGTTGAGGCTGCAGAGGCCGTAGAGGCTGCGTCCAAGGTGGCCAAGCCGCGGCGCAGCCGGGCGAAGAAGGTTGTGGCGGCGCCCGTGGCCGAGGGTGCGCCGCAGCCTGAGATGCCCGCTGCGCCCGATGTCAGGGAGGCGATCGAAGCCATTGCGGCGCTTGATGCCGTGCCTGCGCCGGCCGTGCCTGTATCAGCCGTGTTTGTATCAGCTGTGTCTGCGCCAGCCATGGTCCAGGCGCCTGAGCCGGTGCCGGTCGCCCGCCAGTCCGGGGGACGCGCCGAACCGCGCCGCAGTGGCCGTAACGAGCCGCGCCGTGAGGAGGTCCGCCAGCCGGAAACCCGCGCGCCGGATATGCGCGCCGGCGACCGGGGCGGCGACCGCGGGCGGGGGCGCGACAGCCGTCGTCGCGACGAGGACCTAGGCCCGTCGGTGGTGGGATTCGGGGACGACGTGCCAGCCTTCATGCTGCTACGGTTCCGCGCTCCCCGCCGCTCCGCACCGGAGCCGGTCGAGAGCGAATGATCGTTTGGGAACAACTGCCCGAACATAACTGGAGGACCCTAGCATGAACGTCACCTCCCCGATCCAGCAGCCCGAGGCCGCCGAGGCCAAGCTGACTGAGGACCGCCCGGCAGCGTCCCGCAAGCTTGGCCCGTTCAAGTGGGATGACGCCTTGCTGTTGGAGGGCCAGCTTACCGAGGAGGAGCGGGCAATACGCGACGCCGCCCACGCCTACTGCCAGGACAAGCTGTTCACCCGCGTGCTGGAGGCCAATCGGCATGAGCGGTTCGACCGCGGCATCATGAACGAGATGGGCGAGATGGGCTTCCTGGGTGCCACGCTCGACAGCCACGGCTGCGCCGGCGTCGGCTATGTGGCATACGGGCTGATCGCGCGCGAGGTGGAGCGGGTCGATAGCGGCTACCGCAGCGCGTTCAGCGTGCAGTCCTCGCTGGTGATGTACCCCATTTGGGCGTTCGGGTCCGAGGACCAGAAGGACCGTTTCCTGCCGAAGCTGCAAATGGGCGAGTTCGTCGGCTGCTTCGGCCTGACGGAGCCGGATGCCGGGTCCGATCCGGCCAGCATGCGGACGCGGGCACGCAGCGTCGATGGCGGCTTCGTGCTGAACGGCTCGAAGACCTGGATCACCAACTCCCCGATCGCCGACGTGTTCGTGGTGTGGGCGAAGAACGATGCCGGCGATATCCGCGGCTACATCCTGGAAAAGGGCATGGCCGGGCTGTCGGCGCCGAAGATCGAGGGTAAGTTCGCGCTGCGGGCCTCCATCACCGGCATGATCATGATGCAGGACGTGTTCGTGCCGGCGGGGAACGAACTGCCGCACGTCAAGGGGCTGCGCGGGCCGTTCAGTTGCCTGAACAACGCGCGCTACGGCATAAGCTGGGGCACGCTGGGCGCGGCGGAGTTCTGCTGGCACCAGGCGCGCAGCTACACCATGGAGCGGCAGATGTTCGGCCGTCCGCTGGCGCAGACGCAGTTGATCCAGAAGAAGCTGGCGGACATGCAGACCGAGATTACGCTGGGCCTGCAAGGCACGCTGCGGCTCGGGCGGCTGATGGAGGAGGGGCGCGCGGCGCCCGAGATGATCAGCCTGATGAAGCGCAACAACTGCGGCAAGTCGCTCGACATCGCCCGAGTGTCGCGGGACATGCACGGCGGCAACGGCATCGCTGACGAGTACCACGTGATCCGGCATGTAATGAACCTGGAAGCCGTGAACACCTACGAGGGCACGCACGACGTGCATGCGTTGATCCTTGGCCGCGCCCAGACCGGCCTCTCCGCCTTCGGCGGCTAGCGCGCCCGTCCGCGTCCAGCGTATGGGCGCGGACGGGGACGGCGTGGCGGCGCTGCCGGATGGGACAGCGCTTTACCTTCCTGATACGTTGCCGGGTGAGCTGGTACAGCCCGGCGCGTTGCAGCGGCGCGGCGAGGGGTGGACGGCTGAGGCTGTCGTGCTTGAGCCGTCGGCGGACCGGATAGCGCCGCCCTGCCCGCATTTCGGCCCCTGCGGCGGATGCACTTTGCAGCACTGGCGCGATGGTGCCTACGCCGACTGGAAGGCTTCCCAGGTTACGGATGCGCTGCGCCGCATGGAGGCGGCTGTTGCTGGCCCGAGCTTGGCCCGCACGCCTCCCGCGGCCCGGCGCCGCATGGACCTGGCGATCCGCCGCGAGGGGCCGGTGGTCCGCGTCGGACTGCATCGGCGCCGGTCGCGCGAGATCGTGGACATGCACGCCTGCCCAGTCCTGCACCCGGCCTTGTTCGCCCTGGTCCAGGCGCTGTGCCCCGTCCTGCAACGGCTGACCGGCTTGCGGCGCGAGGGTTCGGCCGTCGTGAACCTGCTGGACAGCGGGCCGGACTTGCTGCTGCGCACCGATGCGCCGCTCACCGCCGGTGACCGCGTGCTGCTGACGGCGCTGGCGAACGCGCACGGGCTGCCGCGCATAAGCTGGGAACCCGGCGCGCAACGCGGCGGCACCGGGCTGACCGAACCGGCGTGCAACCTGCGCCCGGCGACGACGGCGTTCAGCGGCGTGGCCACGGCGATCCCGCCCGGCGCTTTCTTGCAGGCTTCGCGCGAAGGCGAGGCGGCGATTGTGGCGGCCGTATTGGCGGCACTGCCGGAGGCAATGCCGGCGAAGGCCCGCATCATCGAGTTGTTCGCGGGCGTTGGCAGCATCACCCATGCGTTGGCGGCACGTGGCCGGGTGCAGGCGTACGAGGGCGATGCGGCGGCGTATGGCGCGTTACGCCGGGCGACCAACCCGCGCGTCGTGGCGACGCAGCGCGACCTGGCCCGGCAGCCGCTGCAAATTGCAGAGCTGAAGGGCGCCGGGGCGATTGTGCTCGACTCGCCGCATGGGGGCGCGTTGGCGCAGATGCCCGCGTTGGCGGCGAGCGGAACGCCGATTGTTTACGTCAGTTGCAACCCGGCGGCGTTGGCGCGGGACGGTCGTGTGTTGATGCAGGCGGGATACACTGTGGCGTCGGTCGCAGCCGTCGACCAGTTCCTGTGGTCGGCACGGGTCGAAAGCGTCGTGGCGTTCCGTCCGCGTGCGGTCCTGCGGTGATCACGTTTCGGGATGCGGCTGAGTCTGACCTGCCCATAGTCGTGCGAATGCTGGCTGACGACCGGTTCGGCCGTGACCGGGAACGGAACGAGACGCCACTGCCGGAGTGCTACGCGCAGGGCTTCCGCGCAATGTTGGCCCAAGGCGGGCGACTGATCTTGGCTGAGCAAGGCGGCGCAGTGGTCGGCTGCTTGCAGTTCAACGTTCTTCACGGCGTGTCGCAACGGGGACAGAGCCGCGCACAGGTCGAAGGCGTGCGGGTGGACAGCGCGCGGCGGGGCAGTGGAGTCGGCGCAGCTCTGATGCAGCACGCGATTGAGGAGGCGCGGGCAGTCGGTTGCGGAGTGATGCAGTTAACGACGCGCTCCGACCGGGCGGAAGCCCTGGTGTTCTATGCGCGGCTAGGCTTCACGCATAGTCACGTTGGGATGAAAATAGCTTTGTAAAACTGTGCCTCGCCGGATCAAACGTGGAAGCTCTCGCCGCAGCCGCAACGGCCCTTCTCATTTGGGTTGCTGAAAGTAAAGCCTGAAACAAGGTCTTTGACCTCGTAGTCCATCACGCTCCCGATCAGGAACAGGCTGGCCTTGCGGTCCACCAACACGGTCAACCCCTTGTCGGTGACAGTCTCGTCGCCGAGTCCAGCGGCGGGAACCCAGGTCATATCGTAGCTCAGGCCCGAACAGCCCTTCGTGTTGACGCTGATGCGCAGCAGCATGCCCTGCTGCCCCTTCGCATACAGGCCGCGCAGCCGGTCCGCCGCAGCGTCGGTCAACGTCATCAACTGCGGCAAAGCCCGGCGGGGACGGGCAGCGGTTTGGGTGGCGCTCATCAAAGGCTCCGTCAGAACATGTTCAGCGCGAGGCGCGCGTCTTCGGTCATGCGGCTCGGGTCCCACGGCGGGTCCCAAACGGTGTCGACGTGGCAGGACGTGACACCCGGCACCGCCATGATCGCGTCCTGCACCTGCACCGGCAGTTCCTGAGCGCTCGGGCAGCCCGGCGCCGTCAGGGTCATCTCGACCTTCACCGCGTTCGCGTCGTCAATCTCGACAGCGTAGATCAGGCCAAGCTCGTAGATGTTCACCGGAATTTCCGGGTCGTACACAGTGGCGATGGCGGCCAGCAGCGCGTCCTCGGTCAGCTTCGGATTGACCTCGCCATCCGGGGTCCAGGTCGACACTTCACTCACTGGTCGTCTCCTTCTCGCCATCCAGCGCCGCGAGCAAAGCGTGCCACGGCAGGGTCACGCACTTCACGCGCGAGGGGTATTCATGCACGGCCGACAATGGACGCAGCCGGCGCAGTGCCTCGTCGCAGGCGTCGCAGTGACCGGTTTGAGCCATGGCGGCAACCTGGTCCGACAGCGCCCGGATGCGGTCGACCGGCTGGTTGCCGACCGCCTCGCACATCAGGTCGGCACTGGCGATAGTGATCTCGCAGCCGCGCGCCTCGAACCCGGCCTCGGCCACGCGGTCGCCGTCGCGGCGGACGAACACCTGGACGCGGTCGCCGCACATGGGATTGTCGCCCTTGGCGGCGGCGTCGAACACGGCCGGGCGCTGCCCATGGGCGGGAGTCCGCCCATGGCTGCGGATTTCGGCGCTGTAGAGATCGCGGACGTCGTCGAACATCTAGTCAAAGAACTCCCGCACCCGGACCAAGGTGTCGGCCAGGACGTCGATTTCGGCCTCGGTCGTGTAAATGCCGGTGCTGGCCCGCGCGCTGCTGTCCACGCCTAGGCGGCGCGACAGCGGCTCGGCGCAGTGGTTGCCAGCGCGCACCGCAATGCCCTGGCGGTCCAACAACGTGGCGATGTCGTGCGCATGGGCGCCCTGCATGGTGAAGCTGAACACCCCGCCGCGGTCCTGCGCCGAGCCGAGCACACGGAGGCCAGGGATGGCGGACAGCCGCGCCAAGGCGTGGTCGGTCAGCCGGCCCTCATGCGCCGCGATGGCGTCGAAACCGATCGCCTCGACATATTCAATCGCCGCCGCTAGGCCGATCGCCTCGACGATGGCCGGGGTGCCCGCCTCAAATTTGTGCGGCACCTCGGCCCAAGTGCTGCGCTCGTAGGTGACGGTGCCGATCATGTCGCCGCCGCCCATGAACGGGGGCATGGCCTCCAGCAGTTCGCGCCGTGCCCAGAGCACGCCGATGCCAGTGGGGCCATACAACTTGTGCCCGGTGAACGTATAGAAATCCGCGCCGATCGCCTGCACGTCGACAGGGCGATGCACGACGGCCTGGCTGCCGTCGAACAGCACCTTGGCACCATACTCATGCGCCAACGCCGCAATCCGGCTCGCCGGCACGACGGTGCCGAGCACGTTGCTCATATGCACGATCGACACCAGGCCGACCTTGCGGTCCTGCAGCAGCGCCTCTAGCCCGGCCATGTCCAGCTCGCCCGCATCAGTGATCGGGGCGATGCGCAGCTCGATGCCATGCGCGTCGCGCAGCATCTGCCAGGGAACGAGGTTCGCGTGGTGCTCCATGGCGGAGATGACGACGGCCTGGCCGGGCTTCATAATGCCGCGCCCATAGCTGTGCGCGACCAGGTTGATCGCCTCGGTCGTATTTTTGGTGAACACGATCTCCTCGCGCGACGGCGCATTCAGCAGCCGCGCAACGGCGTCGCGGGTGCCCTCATAGGCGTCGGTCGTGCGCTCGCTCATCCAGTGCAGGCCACGGTGAACATTGGCGTACTGCGTCCCCATGGCGTTGACCATGGCGTCGATCACCGGGCGCGGCTTCTGCGCCGACGCGGCGCTGTCGAGGAACACCAGCGGCTTGCCGCGGACCGTCTGCGATAAAATCGGAAAGTCGGCGCGGACGCGCTGCACGTCGAAGCCAGGCTTAGTCATCATGTTCATGTGCGGCGTTCCCACCATTGTTCGATTGCGCGTTCAAGCAGCGCGCGGGCCTCCACATGCGTGATCGGGTCCATGGCTTCTGCAAGGAAAGCGCGAACCAAAATCGCACGCGCCTCGGCGTCGGGCACGCCGCGGCTGCGCAGGTAGAAAAGCTGGTCGGCGTCCAGTTCGCCCACCGTGGCGCCATGGCTGCACTTCACGTCGTCGGCGTAGATCTCGAGCTGCGGCTTGCAGTCGATCTCGGCGTGCGGCGACAGCAGCAGCGCCTGGTTCATTTGGTAGCCGTCGGTCTTCTGCGCAACGCGGGCCACCTCGATGCGGCCCTGGAACACGCCGCGGGACCGGTCGGACAGCACGTTCTTGATCGTCTGCCGCGACCCGCAGTTCGGGGCGTCGTGGGCCACCACGGTGGTGATGTCGCCGTGCTGCTGGCCGCCCAGCAACTGCGCGCCGTTCAGGTGGACCATGCCGTGCGGGCCAATCAACCTGGCGTGGATTTCCGTGCGCGCCACGCGGGCGCCGAGCGTCAACACGAATGCGTCGTAGGTGCCGCGCTCGGCAACCTCCGCAAACGTCGTGTTGACATGGAAGGCATCCTGGCCCTCATCCTGCAAGCGGATGTGGGTCAGCGTGGCGCCCTCGGCCACCACGGCCTCCGTGACGGTATTGTGCAGATAGGCCCCCTCCCCGCGCGCAACCTCAAGCACCGTCAGCTTGGCGCCGGGCTCAAGGTGGATGCTGTGGCGCGGATGGAACGCGATCGGGCGGTGGCCGTCGGGCGCCACCGACAGCAGCACCAACACCCCGGCATCGACCCCAGTGGCGACATGCAACTGCACGCCGTCCTCGGCCAGCATGGTGTTCAGCGCCGCCATCGGCTGCACGATGTCTGGCAAGCGGCCGAAATAGGGGTTCTCCGAAAATAGCGTAACGGTGACGCCCGCAGGCGGATTGGACAGGCCAGGCTGGTAACGGCCGTCGACCAGCACCAGACGGGGAGCGTCGATGATGGCGCCCAGAATGGGCGCCTGCGACACGGCGCTCAGCGGCTCCTGGAAGTCGCTTTCGGCCAGGGTGCGCAGGCTGGTATAGCGCCACGCCTCATCCCGGACGCTGGGAAGGCCACCCTTGGCGAACGCGGCTGCCGCGGCGGCGCGAATGGCGGGGTCGCCGGGTAGACGGTCGCGCAGGCCCTGGTAGCGCGCGAGGAAAGCGTCCGCGCCGTTGCGCAGCGACTGGTTCATGCCGCCTCCGCCACCACGCCAGCGTAGCCGTTCGCCTCCAGCTCGCGCGCAAGTTCCGGCCCGCCGGAGCGGATGATGCGGCCCTTGGACAGTACATGGACGCGGTCCGGCACTAGATGGTCCAGCAGCCGCTGATGGTGCGTGATGACCAGCGCCGAGAAGTCCGGGCTGCGCAGCGCGTTCACCCCGTCGGCGACGATGCGCAGAGCGTCGATGTCAAGTCCGCTGTCGGTCTCGTCCAGGATGGCGAGCTTGGGCTGCAGGATGGCCATTTGCAGCACTTCGTTGCGCTTCTTCTCGCCGCCGCTGAAGCCGACGTTGACGTTGCGCTTCAGCATGTCGTCGGGCATGGCGAGCCGCTTCGACTCGGCGCGGGCCAGGCGAAGGAAGCCAACGGCGTCAAGCTCCGCCTCGCCGCGCGCCCGGCGGATGGCGTTCAGCGCGGTGCGCAGGAAATTGGCGTTGTTGACGCCGGGCAGTTCGAGCGGCGCTTGGAACGCCAGGAACAGCCCGGCCGCCGCACGCTCCTCCGGCTCCATCGCCAGTAGGTCCGCACCGTTGAAGGTTGCGGTCCCACCAGTGACGTCGTAGCCCTCGTGCCCCGCAAGCACGTAGCCGAGCGTGCTCTTGCCGGACCCGTTCGGCCCCATAACGGCGTGGACCTGGCCGGCTGGCAGATCGAGGCTCAAGCCGCGCAGGATCTCTTTGTCTTCGATCCGCGCGTGGAGTTCAGAAACTGAAAGCATTATCCAACCGATCCCTCAAGCGAAACTGCAAGCAATTTCTGCGCCTCGACCGCGAACTCCATCGGAAGCTCCTTCAGCACGTCCTTGCAGAAGCCGTTGACGATCAGGCCCACGGCGTCCTCCTCCGACAAGCCGCGGCTGCGGCAGTAGAAAAGCTGGTCGTCGGCGATCTTGGACGTCGTCGCCTCGTGCTCCACCTTCGCCGTCGGGTTGCGGCTTTCGATATAGGGCACGGTATGCGCGCCGCACTGGTCCCCGATCAGCAGGCTGTCGCACTGCGTATGGTTCCGTGCGCCGCTGGCCCGCGGCAGGACGCGAACCAGGCCGCGGTAGGTGTTGTCCGACCGCCCGGCGCTGATGCCCTTCGACACGATCGTGCTGCGGGTGTTCTTGCCGATGTGGATCATCTTGGTGCCGGTGTCGGCCTGCTGCCGGTTGTTGGTCACGGCGACGGAGTAGAACTCCCCCACGCTGCTCTCGCCCTGCAGCACGCAGCTCGGATACTTCCAGGTGATCGCCGACCCGGTTTCCACTTGCGTCCAGCTCACCTTGCTGCGTGCGCCGCGGCAGGCGGCGCGCTTGGTGACGAAGTTGTAGATGCCGCCCTTGCCATTGGCGTCGCCGGGATACCAATTCTGCACGGTGCTGTACTTGATCTGCGCGTCGTCGAAGGCGACCAGCTCGACTACTGCGGCGTGCAACTGGTTCTCGTCCCGCATTGGCGCGGTGCAGCCTTCGAGGTAGCTGACATAGGCGCCGTCGTCGGCGATGATGAGCGTCCGCTCGAACTGGCCGCTGTTCTTGGCATTGATGCGGAAGTAGGTACTCAGCTCCATCGGGCAGCGCACGCCCTTGGGGATGTAGACAAAGCTGCCATCGGTGAACACGGCGCTGTTGAGCGCGGCGAAGTAGTTGTCCGACACCGGGACAACGGTGCCGAGGTACTTGCGCACCAGCTCCGGATGCTCGCGCACCGCCTCGCTGATGGGGCAGAAGATCACGCCGGACTTCGCCAGCGTGTCGCGGAAGGTGGTGGCGACGGACACGCTGTCGAACACGGCGTCGATCGCGATGTTCGGGTTGCCCGAGCCGATCACGCCCTCCATGCCGGCGCCCTCGACGCCCGCCAGGATCGTGCGCTCCTTCAACGGGATGCCGAGCTTCTCGTACATCGCCAGCAGCTCAGGGTCGACGTCGTCCAGGCTCTTGGGCGCCGGGCGCTTGGGGGCGGCGTAGTAGTGGATGTCCTGGTAGTCGATCTTGGGGTAGCCGACCTTGGCCCAGTTCGGCTCGACCATGGCCTCCCACGCGGCGAAGGCGGCCAGGCGCCACTCCAGCAGCCACTCCGGCTCCTGCTTCTTGGCGGAGATCATGCGGACCGTATCGGTGGTCAGCCCCTTGGGGGCGATGTCCATCTCGATGTCGGTCTCGAAGCCCCACTTGTAGCCGGACTGCGTGAGGGACTGGACGGTATCGATCGTCTCGGTAACTGCGACCATTGGAACCTACTCGGCGGAAAGGGTGGCGAGGACTGGGGCATTAAGGCCCTGAGCATCAAGAACTAGGGCATCAGGCGGATGGGCCACAGGCCGCGGCTGGAAGGCGCGCGGGATGTTGCGGTCCATGTCGGCGAGGGTGATGCGGCTCAATGCGAGCCGCACCGCGTCGTTCACCGGGTCCCACCGCCCGCGCACGGGGCACAGGTGCTCGGCCTCGCAGCCGGCGCCGGAACCCTCGACGCATGCGGTGAGCGCGATTGGGCCGTCGATGGCGGTGATGACGTCGGCGACCGGAACGGCGGAAAGCGGCTGTGCCAGGCGGTAGCCGCCACGTGCGCCGCGCTGGCTGGTGACGAACCCGGCGGAAGTCAACGTTTTCAGCACCTTGGCCACCGTCGGTTCCGGCACCCCGGTGATCGCGGCGATGCCGGGCGACGTCTGGATCGGCTCGTCCCGCGACAGCCGGACCAGCACTACGACAGCATAATCCGTGAGTTTTGACAGCCTGAGCATGATGGGACCTGTAATCGGACCTATGCAGTCCTGATTACTCCCAAATGAGCCGTGGGGCCGGCTGCGTCAAGGGCGGTCGTGTCGATCCATGCCGTCGCTGCCCTTTGTCGGCGCAAATCGTCAACCGTTGGTCAGCAGGCCCGCGTATACGACCGGACCCGTCGGCGCGCCTGTCGGCGACCCGCCGGTCGGCTCCTGGCTGACCAGCAGCCGCGTGCCGGCGCTGACGGCCGCCCGTAGCCGGATCCGCCCGCCGCCCGGCAGCAGCCCGAGGCTCACAGGCGCCGCCGCGCCCTCGCGCACTGCCCACAACTCGAGCGAGCGGTCGATCGGGATGCTGAGCCGGCCCACCGCGATGACCGTCGTCTGGCCGCGCTCGCCCACCCGCACGAGGAAAACCACGCCCGGGCTGCCCTGGGGGGACAAGGCGGCGAGCAGCGGCTCCGCAGGCGGCGGCTTCGGGGTCAGCACCACGAACGCCAGCCCGGCCGCGAGGGCGAGGGCGCCGGCTGTCGTGGTGCGCCAAAGCGCCGGGCTGCGCCAGGCTTTCTCGGCGGCGCTGCGCCGCGGCGCGGGGCGGCGGAGCGAGACCCTCTGCAACCCAGTCGCCAGCGCCAGGTGCTGCCACAATTCCGGCGGTGGGAACTGCGGCGGTATGACGCTGGCGAGCGGGCTCAACCGGTTCTGCCAAGCGACGATGCTGGCCGCGACGGCGGGATCTTGCGCGGCCAGCGTCTCGATGGCACGCGCCTGGTCCGGCGGCAGCAGGCCGAGCACGTATTCCGCGGCATCGAGGTCTCGGTCGCCGGGCGCCGGGTCGTCGGGGCCAGGGCCGTCAGGAATTGGGCCGTTGGGATCGGATGGAGTCATGCAGAGCCGCCGAGGCAGGTGCGCAGGGTCAGCAAAGCACGGCGGATGTTCGACTTCACGGTGCCGAGCGGCTGGCCGACGCGCGTGGCGACCTCCGTATGGGTGAGGCCCTCCACAAAGGCGAGCACGACCAGGTTGCGGCGGTCGGGCTCGACCTGCTGCAAGCAGTGGTGCAACGCCGTGCCGTCACGGGTGGCCAACAGGCGGTCGAGCGGGTCCGGGTCGGTGTCGGCGGCCTCGGGCGTGTCTACGCCCAGCACCTCCCGGCCGGCGCGAGCGACGGAATCGAGCGCACGGTAGCGGACGAGGCTCAGCAGCCAGGCCCGGCCGTTGCCGCGCGCCGGATCGAACCGGGCAGCGTTGCGCCAAACCTGCAGCATGGCGTCGTGGACGGCGTCGGCGGCAAGGGCCGGCTGGCGGGTGATCCGCAGCGCCACGGCATACAGCGTGGCGGATTGAAGCTCATAGAGCCGACGGAACGCGACTCCGTCCGCCTGGGCGCATCGCACCAGCAGCATGGCAACCTCGTCAGAAAGAGCCTGGTTTTGAGCGGTATCCACCATGCCGGCATCTTCGCCGCGCCGGCGGGGAACAGCAAGCATTGCCGGCCAGCAAACTATAAGCCAATCAAGAGTCGTGATATTATTTAAGCGTTAAGATGCGGTCGGCCCCCTGGATCATGCCATGGCTTGAATGACGCCGGGCTCGGCCACGCGGCCCTTCGCGTCGGCGGCGGCGAGTACGCTGGCGCTCATTATGGCGGTCAAGAATTTGCTCCTGACGGCCTGAAGCGTGGCGACGCCACTATGGTTCGCCGCCATCTTGCGTAACGCTGCATGGCCGTAGGGCGGTTACTAGGCATTACTTCACAGGTTCATTGGTTGTGCTCTGAGACCGTGCTTGTGTTTTGAGGCAGCATGCTGCGCATTGTCCGCCTCGACATCATCAATACCGGCAGGGGCACGAATCGGATGCAGCGCTGTGCTGGATGGCTTGCCAAGGCCGCGACCGGGAAGCTGCTGAGAAGGCCGGGGGGCGGCATGTGCGCGTCGCCAGGCCCGTTGCAGCGCTTCGTAGCGCAAACCTGGTTTGGACGCCGGCCCCCGTCACTTGCACGCGAGAGCGAAGCATGGGCGTAGTCGGACCGGCGTTGGTTGTTGTAGCCGCACCGCAGCGGGCCGAAGGAGGCAACACCTGAACTGGAGCGTCGCTGATGCCTAGCCCTGCTCTTTCTGTTCTTCCTGTCGCGCTCGCAATCCTGGACGCTGGACCGAAGTGACAGCGAAGCCCTCCGCCCTGCCGCCACCCACTAACCGCCCCGTGTTCGCCCGCCATGCCGCCAGCCTGATCGTACTGCGGACGGGGCCGCTCGGCCCCGAGGTGCTGATGGGGCTGCGCGGCGCCGGGCACCGGTTCATGCCCAACCGGCTGGTGTTCCCCGGCGGCGCCGTCGACCGCGCCGACGCGGCCCGGCCCGCTGCCGCCGAACCGCGGGCAGAGGTGCTGGCCATGCTGGGCCGCGCCGCCCGGCCGCGCCTGGCCCGCGCCCTTGTCGCCGCAGCGGCGCGCGAGCTCGAGGAGGAAACCGGGCTGTCGCTCGGCAGCCCGCCGCGGCTGGACCTGGTCGACTACCTCTGCCGGGCGGTGACGCCGCTCTCGCGGCCCATGCGGTTCAACGCGCGTTTCCTTGTGACGGAGGCTGCGGCGGCGCAGGGAGAGATCGGCGGGTCGGGTGAGCTGGAGGGCGTGCGGTTCTATCCTTTGTCGGAAGCGTTGGCGCTCGACCTCGTATTGGTGACGCGGCAGGTGCTGGACCGCCTTTCGGCCTGGCTGGCGCTGCCGGCGACCGTGCGCCATGCGCGCCCGAGCACGGAGGTGTTCAAGGAACACCGGTGGCGGCCTGAGTGAGGGTTGCGTCGCAAATTTGAACAAACCTCGCGCAGTTCGATGTTTTTTCAGATTGTTCTTGATTTGCATCATTAAATGATCGATAACGATCTCTCGCCAGTTCAGCGAGTTCGACAGTTAGTTTTGCAATCAGAAATAGAAGGGTGTCTTCCATGTTCGGCCGACTTCGCACAAAGGCTGCAATGGCTCTGATCGCTGCGCTTGCAGCCATGCCTGCTGTTGCTCACGCCGACGCTATCGGGGGCCTTTTCAACACTGGTGTGGACGGGTCAGGTATGCCGCTGGGCAACGGTGCCGCCGAGATCCACTATACGCTGGCCAACGCGCCGGGCGGTGCCACGACTAGCTTACGGGTTGCCACCTCAGCAAACGGCTACCCAGTTGGCTATTGGTCCGGCGACAACAACGCATCGGCTTGGATCGGCCCAAACAGCGGCCCCTCGCTGGATGGTCCCTCCGGCACTTACAACTATCAAACAACCTTCGACCTTTCGGGACTGAATGCGCAGCGGGCCTCGATCAGTGGTCTTTGGTCGGCCGACAACACCGGCGTCGACATCCTCCTGAACGGCGTTTCAACTGGAAACAAAGCGGATGGCTTTGAGTCATTCTACAACCTTGCCATCAACAGCGGGTTCATCGATGGCGTGAACACCTTGGACTTCATTGTGGACAACGCGGGCGACATGGACAGCCCGGCTGGCCTTCGCACAGAACTGGTCGGAACAGCCGACGTACCCGAGCCGGCTACCATGGCGCCGCTAAGCGTCGGGCTGCTCGGCGTGGGCATGGTCCGGCGCAAGCGCGGCTGAACAGATTGGCGGCCTAAGCAGCTCCGGGTAAGCTTGGGACAGCCACGCATGGAACGGGCCGCCAGCGTCGTAGGGGTCATCGAATGCGGCACGAAGGTTACGGCTCTCGCGGTAGAGCAGCCGGACCTCCTGCCGGATCATGACGCCGTTGCTGAAGCTGCCGTAGTGCCAATAGCCCGGCGGGATTGCCGTTGGCTGCCAACGGGCGATCTGGCGGCGATACCAGCTCCAGAGTTCGAGCACCTATATGCTGTCGCAGGCGTAGCGCTCGATCATGATGTCGCCAACGGAGCCGATCTTGCTGAAATGCATGAAACGGAGCGGGACGCCGTTGACCCGGATGCCGCCATCGACGCCGATGTCGACGCGCCGGGTGCTGAGGTTCCAGCTCGCCACGTTGCAGCCGGGGTCCCGCACGATGGCGATGCCGTCGAACAGGCCGGGCGCCAAGTCGACGTACTTCTGGTCGGTGAACAGCCCGGCCGCAGCGTCGTCGTAGCATGCGCGCCCGAGCTGCGCCGCCCACCATTCCGCAAAGCTCCGTCCAGGGCCATGGCTGCGCACCGCGATGCAGCCCAGGTTGAACACTCCGAACCGCATCGAGGCGAGCTCGTTGTCCAGCATGACCCGGTAGTTGCGGTTCGGGCTGCACTGGTGCGGCGTGAGCACGACGGCGGCTTGGCCCAGGGCCGCCACGATGGGATCGAGCGGATGGAACACGGCGGTGTCGGGGTCGAGGTAGACGACCGCATCATAGCCTGTGTCCATCAGATGCAGCATCGCGGCGCCTTTTACGACGGTGCAGGCCTCGATGGCGCTGTGCTTGAACAACCAAGCGCGGGCGCGGGCGATGCCGAGGTCGTGCAGGCCCAGCACAAAGTCGAAGCCAGCCAGCAACTCGGCTTGGAGTTCGCCGTGCGGCGGCTCGTCCACCACCACGGCGCAGGCCTCCCAGTCGGGATGCGCGGCTCGCACGGTGGCGAGCAGCGTCAGCGCACGGCCGAGATAGGCGTAGTTGAAACTGGTGTAGCAGCAGATACGGGTCATGCAGCCGGGTCGGGCACGCCGGGCAACGCATCTGGAAGGGTCAACGTGGCCGTCATGCCGCGCGACTCCACCCGGTCCATCTCCGATCCCTGGTCCCCGCACATCCGGACATACTCGACGGCAGCGCCGCTAGTGAAGAACTCGATGACCGAGGCGAGGTCTGGCATCACGAGTCCCCGGCCGCTCGCGAGCACCATGTCGGCGACATTGCCGCTGCTGGGCAGCGCGATCACGTCCGCGCCGGCCGCGACCGCCTCGTAGGCGACCAGGCAGAACGTCTCGGGCCAGGTCGACAGCGCCAGGACAAGGTCGATTGAATTCGCGACCAGCGCCTCCGTCATGGCGCCGCGGGCGCCGGGAAGCACCTTGGCCACGACTGTCCGGACATTGGGCGGCGCCGGGTCGGCGGGCAAGGCGGTGAGATGGAACGCTTGGTAGGCCGCCAACCCGTCCACCGCGGCGGCGAACTCGACGAAGGCGGGCCAGCCCTTGTGCGCGGTCGCGTAGCCGACGAACGCGACGCGGACCGGGTTGTCGGCCGTGCCGCGGCTTGTCGCGCCGATGAGGCTGTTGCGGACGGCGGTGGGCCGGATGCGGGCGTATTCGTGGATTTGGGTTGACGCATGCGGCAGTCGCGCCGCGCTGTTCCAGACAGTCAGCGCTGCGTGCGACGGGGCCACGACATGGAACGGTATGGCGGCGAACAAGCGGCCAAGCTGCGAAAGGTGGGCGTCGCGGTCCTCGCCATAGACGCAGACCCGGCAGGCCATGCTGCCGGGCGGCGGGCCACCGCAGAAGCTGATGTCGTTGCGAAGCAGGTTGAAGCCGACGCAAACCGCTTCGTAGTCGTTGACCCAGAACACGGCGGCCGTGGGACCGAGCGCGAGATGCAGGGGGACCAGCGCATCAACCTGGTGGCCGAGCAGGCAATGCACCACGAACCGGCGAACCCCCGGCATCTCCGCGGCCAGTTCCGCAAGTGTCTGAGAAAGGTCGCCGTAGGTCGTGAGCCCGGCATACGCGCCGTTGATCGTCAAGTGCAGCAGGAACGGCGCCTCGCCAGGGGGCGCCAGCATCAGGCGCGCGACAGCAGGGGCGATGTGCAAATAGGTCTCGTTCCCATGGTTGAAGGCGGCTTGTTCGTCGGCCACCAGGATTTGCACGCCGCCAACGGACTCGGTGTAGCGGTCGTGGCTAACGGACACGGTGATCCCCGCGGTGCCCGGCAAACAAGCCGATATCGTTGCGCGCAGAGTGCCGTAGGCGAGCCGGGGCGCGTCGACAGGCTGGGCGCCGACCCAGCGGGCGTTCGCTGGAACCGCCAGGGCAAGCGTCGCGCGTTCGGCTTGGCGCTGGGGACTAGGCTTGCGGCCCTCCGCTTTGCCATGGGCCAGATAGTGCCAAAACGGATTGACATCCGCGTCGACCACGTCCGAGTTGGTGCGCACGTAGAACCCCGTGTCGAACCATGCATTGGGATTCCGCAGCTCATCTGCCCCATGCAACATGAAGTGCTCAAGCGGCTCCATGATCGAGAGGCGCACGTCCTCGTTGTGCGCAAGATAGTGCGCTGCATCGAACTCGGATGCGACCAGTGCAAGCGGCGTGTCATCGGGAACATAGGGCACGGGCCGTTGCGCCGCGAGTTGCGCCGCAGCGTGGGCCTGCATCAATTCGATGAAATCCGGCCTTGTGCATTGGGCCGTATACCTGAGGCTTACGGTCTGCGTCTCTACGCTTCCCGTACTCATTGCGATAGTATCGGTGACATAGGATTATCCATAGTTGAGAAATGCCGCTACCTCGCTCAACTATGGCATATTGCTAAACCGAACTCAAACCGGCGTTATGCCGCCTTGCGGTCGGCGTCGGCGCCAAACAGATAGTCGACGTCGTCCTGCTCCAGGCCTGAAAGATCAGCCCCCTCGGTGAAGGTGATGTTCGCCAGCTCCGCCTTGCGCTGCTGCAACTCCAAGATGCGCTCCTCAACCGTGTCGGCGCCGATCAGCTTGTAGACGAACACGGATTTGGTCTGGCCGATGCGGTGGGCGCGGTCCGACGCCTGGTTCTCGACGGCCGGGTTCCACCAGGGGTCGTAGTGGATCACGGTGTCGGCGGCGGTGAGGTTCAGGCCGCGTCCTCCGGCCTTGAGGCTGATCAGGAACAGCGGCACCTCGCCGGCCTGGAACGCGCGCACCGGCTCGGCGCGGTCGCGCGTGTCGCCGCGCAACTCGACGAATGGGATGCCAGCCGCGACCATACGCGGCTTGATGAGGTCGAGCATCGAAGTGAACTGCGAGAACAGCAGGATGCGGCGGCCCTCGGGGATCATCTCCGTGACCATCTCCAGCAGGTCTTCGAGCTTGCTGCTGCTCTCGACCAGCCGCGCGGAGGGCAGCTTCACCAGGCGCGGGTCGCAGCAGACCTGCCGCAGCTTCAGCAGCGCGTCCAGCACGATGATGCGGCTCTGCGCCAAGCTGCGCTCGGCAACCTGTTCGCGGACCCGCTCGTGCAGGGTGACGCGGATAGTCTCGTACAGCTCGCGCTGATCGGGCGCCAGGGTGATGCGGCGCAGGATGGTGTGCTTCGGCGGCAGCTCCGTTGCGACCTCGGATTTGGTCCGGCGCAGGATGAACGGCTTGATGCGGCGGACAAGCTGCACGCGGCGGGTGTCGTCGCGCTTTTTCTCGATAGGTGTGCGGAAGCGCTTGGTGAAACCCTGGCGGTCCCCGAGCAGGCCCGGCATCAGGAAAGCGAACTGCGACCACAGCTCCTCAAGGTTGTTCTCAATAGGGGTGCCGGACAGGCAAAGGCGGTGTCGGCTGTCCAATTGGCACACGGCGCGGGTCGCCTTGGCGGCCGGGCTTTTGATGGCTTGCGCCTCGTCGAGCACCACGACGTGCCAGGGCAGTGCCTTCATCTCCGCGACGTCCCTGGCGATCAGGGTATAGGTGGTGATGACGACATGAACCCCGTCCAGCGTCTGCCGGCGCTCGTGACGGTCGAGGCCGTGCAGTACGGCGGTCGTGAGGTGGGGCGCGAACTTCGTGAGCTCCGCCGTCCAGTTGGTGATCAGGCTGGTGGGCACGACGATCAGCGCCGGGCGGTCGAGCCGGCCGGCGGCGTGCTCGAACACGAGGTGGGCGATGGTCTGCGCGGTCTTGCCGAGGCCCATGTCGTCGGCGAGGAAGCCGCCCAGGCCATGGGCGCGCAGATGCTGCAGCCAGTCCAGCCCCTGCTTCTGATAGGGGCGCAGATCGCCCTTGAAGGAGGCAGGCAGGACAACGGCAGGAATGTCCGCGTCGTCGCGGAACCGGCCGACATAGGCCTTGATGGTGGCCGCGCTCTCGAACCGAGTGGAAACGACGTCTTCCAGCTCCAGCACGGTGGCAGCCTCGGTGGCCGGCAGCACCAATGGGCCATCCGCCATGCGCCCGGCGGACTCGATCAGGTCGCCCATGATCGCCAGCAGGCGGCGCATGCGGTCGGCCGGCAGCTTCACGACCCGGCCGTCGTCAAGACTGGTGATCAGCTCGTCGCCGACGATCTGCGCCGCCGCCAGGCCGCCGCGCTCGATCAAGCGGCTCAGGATCGGCAACAATGGCACCCGCACGCCGTCGACCTCGATGCCGAAGTCGAGGGAGAAGCGGCCCGGCCCGGCATCAGCGACCTGCACGTCGTAGGTGCCCACGGCCTCGACCAGACGCGGGCCGAAGTCACCGTCGATCATGTTGCGCCAGCCGAGCATCTGCAGGGCGGGGACGCGGAGCGCCATGAACTGGTGCCAGCGCTCGGCGGCGTCTGCGCCCACATAGATGAGCGCGCGGCGTCCCTTGGCGGACCGGCCCTCGGCGACGCGCATCTGGGTGAAGCCCTCCTGGCTGAGCAGGTCGAGGGCGGCGGCTTCAGCCGTTGGGGCGCGGCGGACGAAGGAGGGGCCGGCGGGGGTGACGACACGGACGAACTGCCGCTCGTCGTCGCCCTCGGTCAACACGCCGCCGTAGTCGAAATCGAGCGTGAGCGCGTCGAGCAGTTGCGGGCGGCCGAACGCATCGGGGCAGTGCAGGCGGCGGAGGCGGATCACTGGGGTGATCTCGGTCTCGACGATGACCTGCTCGCTGGAGCGCGCGGATACGATCACCGGTTCGGGGCGGGGACGGATAGGTGACACGGCCGCCGGTTTTTGGCGGTAGCGCACGCGGCCGACGGCGCCAGAGGCGGCATCCACGTACCACGGGCCGAACTCGCTTTGCAGGACAGCGGACTTTGGCGGCAGCTTGGGACGCAGGTGGGCGTCGAAGGTGCGGACCTCGCCGACTGAAAGCCGCTTCCCGGTGGCGGACCAGCGCGCCTGGCCGGAGCTTACGAGTTGTTGGAGCACGTCGGGGAGCAGGCTGGCGTTGATTGCGGTACGGGTGGCATTGCCGCCGCCCAGCAGCCGGGCCAGCGCGCGGACGGTGGCGCCGACGGAGGGATCGGCCATCAACTGGCGCGGCGTCGCGGCCTCAATACGACCGCTTGTCTCGCCGATGAACAGCGTTGCGACCACAGCGGCGTGCTGCGCATTGCCGGGCGAGAGTTCGAATACGACCCGGCGCTTCTCCACCGTTGCCGGGGCCGACAAGCTGTCGAGCATACTGTTCTGCGCGGGACGGCGCAGCGCCGGATAGCGTTCAAGTGCAGCAAATGCGGTGCCGGCCAGATGGGCGCAGCCTGGCGCACGGCAGGTGCAGCGCGCATTGAAGGCTACGCGATGGCCTTGTTCCCGAGGCTCCAGCGTCGCGGTCCGCTGCACGCCGCGGTCGTCGACGTTTCCGGTGATGACGTCGCCGCTGAGCCCAACCTCAACTGCGCCGACCAGCACAAGGCTGCGACCGCGCGTCAGGGTACGTGCGTCGAAGATCCGGCCGAGGTCTTCGGAGGAGAAAGGCGTGGGCATCGGGGTAATGATCCTAGGAGCCTGTCGGACTTAAGCCTGTCACGCAACTATCTAAAAGGAATACCGATCTGAGCGCAATTCCACTATGGTTCCTGGCGAACGCGAGACATAATATTCCAAAAAATCCCGATTT
>JAABUP010000574.1_pt1 | contig 80087 bp, 133 predicted proteins | sample 5559201 | NCBI WGS metagenome assembly JAABUP01 (sample SAMN10711887, study PRJNA513373) | rock metagenome | isolation source: Antarctica rocks | place: Antarctica
TCGGCGAGGTTCGGCGATGTTATCCGATGTTATCCGATGTTCAGCGATGTTCGGCGATGTTCGACGATGTTCAACGATGTTCGGCGATGTTCGACGATGTTCGGCGATGTTCGACGATGTTCGGCGAGGTTCGGCGATGTTATCCGATGTTATCCGATGTTCAGCGATGTTCGGCGATGTTCGACGATGTTCAACGATGTTCGGCGATGTTCGACGATGTTCGGCGATGTTCGACGATGTTCGGCGATATTATCCGATGTTCAGCGATATTATCCGATGTTCAGCGATATTATCCGAGCTTCAATTCACGATCGTGACACGATACACCCGGTAGTGATGAGATCGCCCGCGACATCACTCCCCGACTGGGGTAAAGATCTCAGTACGAGGGAATCTAAATAGGCATCGCCATACCTTGACAAAGACCAGATCCCTGGCTAACTATTCGGATCGTCAATATGTCTTCTGCGTCGGGATAGTCGGAATCACATACCTCGATCTTGCTCAAGTCAGCGACGATTACTTTGGCTGCGATAGTGCTCGTATCAAAGCAGCGATGGCAAGTTTTGACGAAGATCAGGCCAGGTGAGTCAAAAGAGGTAAGGGATATAAATCTTGAAGGGGCATTGAAGGGGCACCTGTTATCCAAGATGGGTGATCGAAGCTCCCTTGCCTTTGTCCGACTTGAACCTCGTCCATGATACGGACATCTTCTGTGTATTTCCAGTTTTTATGGAAATCGCGATGCTCTAGCTATAAGTTCTAGCTGTTTACACAATAATAGACGACAGTGTACCAAAAAGTATGCAGCTGCTTCATGGAGTGTCTTTTGTCCGGGGCTGACAAATCAACATGTGATCCGACCTCACATCACGACATTATATGCGACTCGTCCATTGGGATATCGTCAGTACTACTTGTTAGTACTACTTAATGGAGGATTACCCATGACTTTTAATCAGCCGCACCAACCACTCAGGAGCTTCGATCACGGCTACAATTATGAAGGTATAAGGGATCTTGCAATGGAATTCACAGGAACCCAAGCTCATGTCAGCGATGACTTTTGTCATCCCACTTCGCGTCTAGGGCCACCCCAGACTCATCACGTCATCATCCCCTCTCCACCGCGGCCTAGCTCAGACCTGGGCGTGTGTAAACGCGCTTGACGGATCCAGCACCTCTCTGTCATGGGATACAGGGGAAGGGTGGTCTAACAGGGCTGGCAAGGTTGCATACGAGTCAAGGCGAGACTATATAATAGCGGTTAAGGGGAAGATGCGTCTACGAGTTCCAGAGCGAGTCGGCGGCATTTCGACGAATCTCGTTGATTTCGTCGAGTGGCGATTTGTGGTGTGGCGTGGTCCATGACGGTGTCTCTCAGTACAATGATTGACACGCCTCTCGGATATCCGGGGCCGTTCCCTGGAATATCCCAGCTCTGGGGAAGATATTTGTCCATTACAGCGGCCTTGACTTTAATGACTGACAACACGTCCAGGGGAGCGGCCATTCTGAGTCTGCAAAAGCGTAGCAAGGGGAAACAAATCGACCAGCTTTCAGCTCTCAGCCAAGTCCTCCAAGGGTTTTTTCAGCTCTCTCGCCCTTTTTCTCCTCGTGCATGCAAGTTTGGCATGAGTACGATGAAGATCATACGCTTCACAATCATACGGCACATCAGAGGACATAATAACGATACGTGTGAGACTTTACGCAGAGCATGCAAGATAGCGGCAAGGGAAGGAGAAATCGTGTGCCTGAACAGCTGGTATGTCGTTACCGAGTCACGTGCTGCGGCTGTCCTTACAATGGCATTCTCCGACTTCGCCTGTATGCCTACGGAAACATAGTCCCTATTCAGATTCATGATGAATGACCATCATGCCCTGGCAAGTATGTTCTGGACCCCGACGTATATGCTGACACGCTCAAAAGATTACGCTTTATGGCTACTGCCTGCCGGTGCAGAATCCGTACGATTGAAGCAGTGCATCCAGAATCTTGCGGGAACGCAGAATCATTCCCCTACTTTCGCGCCGCATGTTACACTCCTTCACCCCATTCAGATCGCAACTCCGATACCCGACATTACCGCCAAAGTAAGGGACGCCATAGCAGAAGCGTTCGAATCCTTCAACGTGTCGGCTCTTCCCCTAGAGCTTCTCTCCGCTCAAGGCGGAAGTCACTTTTACCAGTCCGTCCTTGCACCCGTACGCCCGCATTCAACGTTGCTGGCTCTCAGGAAAGCATGCGAAAGGCAATTTGGCCTTCCAGATTCACCGGAGTATTTCCCTCATCTCAGTTTGCTCTACGGAGATCTCAGCAAAGAAGAGAGAAGCAAATTAGCTACCGGGGTCAACAATCTGGAGGATTCTCTGCCTCAAGTGATCAGCATACGAGAAATAGGCATTGTGAAGGTTGAGGGAGTGGCAGAGCAGTGGGTCATGGTAGGGAGCGTTACCTTTTGAGATGTCACACGGGTTCCGTGCCTGATCAGCACGAACTGTTCAGCATTTCCTCAGACTTCGTTTCTGTGTTCCGGAATCTTGACCAATCTTCATACTGGTTATCAGTGAGGAGATACAAATCGTAGAACAGCTGTGACTATCCCTGAGAGACTGTCTTGACCTACATATCTTCCTTCTCTCATGGCGTACAAGCCCGCTAGACTCACCATCTTTGCTTCAGATGCGCTCCTGCCCGACAGCGATAATCTTCAGCCGGCGACAATTGAGGTCGACCTTTATTCAGGGAAGTTAACGAGCGTCATCCCAGGCCCGTATGATCCCCCTAAAAATCCAACATCAGATGTCGAGACCATCATCATTGGGAAAGGACAAATTCTGCTGCCCGGCCTCATCGAGTGAGCAGGATTGTTAGGGTCAGTCTCTGATAGCCTTGCAGCTCTCATGTACACCTCAACCAACCCGGAAGGACAGCATGGGAAGGATTTCAGAGTGGGACCATCGCAGCGATCAGTGGAGGCGTCACCACCCTCATCGACATGCCTCTGAACTCGATACCCCCGACGACTACCCAAGTGAACCTACAGGCAAAGCGGGCGGAAGCCCGGTCCGTTGGTGTAAACTGCGATGTTGGCTTCTGGGGAGGCATCATACCCGGTAATGCACACGAACTGGTCCATCTGCTCGAGGCTGGGGTCAAGGGCTTCAAATGCTTCTTGATCAACTCTGGCGTTGAGGTACGCCATATGAGATGCTGGTCAGGTGATTGACGACCGCGCAGGAATTCCCTCATGTCGGCGAGGAGGACCTGATCCGAGCATGCGAAGCCTTAACCGTGGGTTCTTGACACACCTGCCTGGATCCTGACAAACGTCGCTTAGGACACTAACGCCCTGATCCTCTTTCATGCCGAGCTGGAGAGTAACAGCTACGATGCTCCGTCACCTGGCGATCCTTCCCTGTACTCGACATTCCTACAATCTCGGCCGCCTTCCCTAGAATTGTCTGCGCTGGACCTGATCCTCAAAATTGCTCGAAAGTACCCTCAACTCAGATTTCACGTCGTCCACCTCTCCGCAGCCGCTGCTCTGCCAGTCCTCAAGGAAGCTCGCAACTCCGGCATTTCCAACCTCACCGTCGAGACTTGCTTCCACTACCTTACCTTGAGGGCTGAGGACATTGATCCATATCAAACTCAGCATAAATGCTGCCCGCCGATCAGGGACGAGACGAACCGAAAGCAGCTGTGCACTGCCTTACTGGATGGCACGATTGACTTCATCGTCTCGGATCACTCACCTTGTGTGCCTGAACTAAAGCAGGGCGACTTCATGTCGGCTTGGGGAGGGGTCTCGGGGCTCGGATTGGGACTCTCCTTACTCTGGACGGAATTGGGAAAGCAAGCTGGACTGGGTAGGATTGTGCGATGGATGGCATCCGCACAAGCGACACACGCAGGGTTAGAAGGGAAGAAAGGAGTCCTTTCGGTCGGAGCAGACGCTGATTTTGTCGTCTTCGATCCCGCTGCTGAATTCGAGGTGACAAAGGTGAGTCAAGCTTGCGCTGCAATTCGCTTACGATGCATAGGCGGACCTGAAATTCAAAAACAAACTTTCGCCATATACTGGGCGAAGACTGCGAGGCGTTGTAGAGAAGACAATTTTGCGAGGGCACCTCGTTTGGGATCGCAGAGGGGATCAATCCGTCACAGCACACGGACAGCTGATTTGATACATTGGTTCATGCAATGACGGAGAAGACTTGGCATGCGTCGGCCATCAGGAAAAGCGCCTCTCGGATTCCTCGACTGCCTCCATCCATTCGCCGTGGGAAGTGGACCGAAGAGCATCCAGCATCCCGCTTCTGATCGCGGCAATATCGACCGTATCATGCTCGTGCTTCACAGAGCTGCTGGCCCAAGCTTTGAGAGCATCGGTAACAAGATCGAGATCGGCGTCGACCGACTCGGCTTCTGATGGATAATATCAGTTGACGTCCGAAAAGTACAATATCTCCCGCACCCAGATGTCTCCCAAGTATCTGCAGTCTTTTTGTCTCCCTTAGCAATATCATTGCAGCCTCGTTCCACCTATGCATGTTCAGCGCAGCGCAAATCTTCAATCCCTGCTCACACAGTGATGATGAAGGTGTCATAACCCCCTGTCATCTGCAGGGCAAATGAGTCAAAGACAGGCCTAGCCAGAGTCTCGCTCACGTCCAGACCCGAATAAGTGCATACGAAGTCGACAATGCGCCTGGCGACGAGGACTGCTTCGCTATTCTCAGCCGCCAACGAATTGACGTTCCATAGCTGCATGTATGCATTGCCGATCAGGAAATTCTGCCAAGTCAGTCTCTCTTGTGTGTGGAGGCGTACTAAAACAGCTGTATCCTTGCCTGTCCGTATCCTAGGCTGAAGCCTTTCCGTCCCTTCATCCCATCGTTTCCAGGGTGGACGATGAGAAGCGGGTAGCTGATCACAATAGCGCTCTAGTGAGCTCTTGAGACGCGTGAATGCCGTTGGATTGCTGACAAAAGCGGCCTTCGATGTGCCACTGGATCGAACCGGGATTGCCATCTCGCCTATTGCACTTCCCTTCGGCTCGGGCAATACATTACGCAGCTTTACCGCTTGCGAAAGTAGTGTGAGGGCTTTCATTCGCAGGGTGAAGTATGAATCGTTGATACTGCTTAGTACTTTGCTGGAATCGAAGATCGAATCAAGGGTGACATCTTCGGCTTCTGAGACCAGACGCTGACTCTAAGTCAGAGAATCCTATTCCAAGTGCTCACTACATGGTAGTCCTCCAATGGCCTCGGGAATGGTGTTGTGATGTCATCCAGATGGAAGCCAGAATCATAAAGGTGAGCAATTGCTGTGCATTGGTCGATTTCGTACACAGCCCAGCTGAGGATCAGCGCGTCTTGTGACATGAATACGTACAAGGCATGAATTCTCTCTCCCAGCTCGATCTCATCTTCCGGAGGTGGAATGGCGTAAGGAGCTCCATTTCGGAGCGTAAAGTAAAGCGTTGCGTTGAACGGTGGAGGCGGACTGAAGACCGAAGATTGAATGCGATGAAGACCACAAGTCACCGTGAGTCTGCGGTCAGCGTAATATCATGTGATAAGCCCACCTGATCGCAGCACCGGCGAGGTTGTATCCTTGCGTATACCATTCCTTGGAGAAGAGGTAGCCGGTCATCGTGACCATCGCTCGAATGACGTCCAAAAGGCGGTCCGACTGGGCGATTGCCAGTTGGATTTGCTGCTCGGCGACCGCGTGGAATGTCTTTTCAAGCTGCAACAGACGAGGCTGGGTGGACCGGCCGGCGCCAACCAGATACATTGTATAGAGTAGTGAGGGATGGGGTCTTTCACTTGGCGGCAACGTGAGTCGGGCGTAAAAACGAGGCACATGAAATGCGGCATTGAAGGGTGTCTACTGAAGTATAAATCGAGTCTGGACGTCAGTCATGCTTTGTGAAGTCAACATACAGGTGGTCCCGAACCGCAGGGGGAACGTCATTAGGATCGAACCACCCGCCCACGATGTCTCCAGCGGAGCTTTTCACGTCAAGGATGGACGCCATTTGCAAGTTGAGAGCGGAAGGGACGGGAGGCTCCACCACAAGATCCGCCCGCATGGAGTTGAGGGATGGCGTGAAGGTCATGGCATTGGAAACATCCATGATATTCGAGTCTAGCGAGCCAAAGTCAAACTCAAAAGCGGGGTCGGGTGGTTGAAGCGGTCTAGGATTGGTGCTTCTGGCCTGGGAGAGCGGAATCGTTGCTGAGAGAGAAGGCTCGGCGTGGTAGGAATAGGCCGAGGCCGATATTGCGGTCGGAGCCGACGGTACAGAGGGACCGGAGGTAGCATCAAGGTATGCTGGTGTTGACAAAGTCTCGTTCACCGGGCTGATCACCGCATGATAAGAGGACGACGAGATGGGACGGGCAGAAGAGCTGAGGTCGATTCCGGACGATGTTCCAGAGATGAGTAAGGGGTCGACCGCGTCGGTCGAAGGGGTGCCAGGTGACTGTCCGCCTCGAAGGTCAACGATGCGATTCTCCAGCTGAGCTGTGACGCTGTTTAGGGACAATCCAGATTTTCAAGCCCACCTATGTGATCCTTGAGCTTCTTCAACCGGCTTGTCGAGCTATCGTAGACGCATTGCTTTTCAAGGCGAGTGCAGGTCGTGCATGAATTCGGTTTCTCACCCTCGCATCGCTTGGATCGGTCATTTAAAACGGTGAGACCGTATCGATAGGAACTACTGACTATCCTTCGACGTCGACATGCCAGACAAGCGTCACCTCTGATCCGTCTTCAGCTTGATTCATGCGACATCTCATTTCTCTATCAACGCACGTACCTCCTCAGCGCTGAAGTCAGGCAATCCTGTTCAGCGGACGGACAAGGTGGCTAATTTGGTTACGCACCGCGTCCGTGAGTCGAGTCGACGTCTGCCATGACGATCTAGACGCCAGGGATTGTCGCAAGAGCTCGACATCTACTGAAGGAGACAAAAAACAGCAGCGCAAGCGTTAAGTCAGCCGAATGACACAGGCTTCAATACCAAATCAGGAACCGGAGGCAATTAGGTTTTGTTCGACAAGAACCTCCCAAGGAATTTCTCAGCTTCTTTGTGATCATTATTGACGACAAGGGTTTCAGGATGTCTCAGGGAAAAGCATGGGTGACGCTTATCACCAGCTCAGATTATGTCCCAGGTAAGGGTCGAACCCTTCGATGTTGGAATAGGCTCAACTCCTACAAGGTCTACTTACCCTTCATCGAACCCTCGTCGCCGTTTCATCATACCCTCTTGTCGTCGCCGCCACCAACCGCTTGCCTGAATCGAGCCGTCATATTATCCAGCATGCCGGTCTCACCATTGTTGAGGTCGATCATCTTGAACCTGCGATCGGTAGACATGCCGGTTTCGACCAAAGGTTCACCCGCTTCCAAGATACCTGGACAAAGCTTCAGGTCTTTGGTCTAGTCGATTACGAGCGAGTGATTCTGATCGACTCAGATATGATCTTCCTTCGATCGATGGATGAATTGTTTGAGATGGCACTGCAGGGACGAGATTGGATCGCTGCCGCCCCGGCCTGTGTTTGCAATCCGCTCAAGCTTGTGTCCTACCCCGAAGACTGGTGCGTCTTGCATAATAATAGTATCGCTTACTTCCAGGATCCCTGCGAATTGTGCTTGGTCCAAGCAAGATCGCTTCGCGTCGCTATACTCCCCACCAATGCCTGCAGAGAATGGTTCGCGGACCAGTCACCTCCTCAATTCCGGTCTAGTCGTTCTACATCCATCACAAGCGGCCATGGACTCCATAGTTCACTTCATAAACACATCCCCAACTATCGGCTCTGTGAAGCATCCGGATCAAGATGTTCTCGCCCAGCTGTTTCATGGCCGTTGGCGACCATTGCCATGGTGGACCAACGCGCTGAAGCCGGCACGGGCAGTCCACTCTGACGTCTGGGCTGATACAGAGGTCCGACTGATACATTATATGTGAGTGTATGTGTTGTGTAGAGCTGATCTTCAGTCTCGACAAACCTTGGAAGAAAAAACCGGCGATTCTCAATACAGCACCGACGAAAGAATCACCTATACTTCCTCCTACGCCCGTATCTCCCCCTACGTCAAAGCCGACTCGATCCCTTCCACCGGGACTCGCCGAGCTCGTTCAGAACTCGCCAAAACAAGAAAATGTCACCAATTATGACGCGGTTCATGCATGGTGGTGGATCGCATACGATGATATGTTGGCAGATATGAAGGAGAAGGGAGATTCAAGCGGATGGCGGGAGATTGAGCAGACAGTCAGAGAGTCATAGCATGCCTCGATCGGAAGCAGACGGTGAGGATAGCATACAGAGGCACCTCGCCAGTAGTTTGTGGTTGAAACATGCAGCATTATGTGAGATACAAGACTCCTTTGCTCGCATCACGTGATGTGACGATTTCGTGAATCCGAACCGCAATCTTGGCCATCAAGGCATATCATTTTGGCTACCCGATTTTCAGGGATTGCACTGGAGAAGACAAGTTCCTCACAGCCAAGCTCTAGTCGTCTTGATGTCCGCTGAGCCTGTCGTTGACCTCAAGAAGCCGGTCGAGTCGGCGGAGAAGCAGCCGGACAAGGAGGAGGAAAGAGGACTGGGCAATGATGCGTGAGCGGATAGCCTTCCTTGTTGTGGAAGGCGCCTGAAGGCTGATCCAGATGCCTAGTCTGACGAAGTATACTTCGGCCGGTCAGGTCTTGGGGGAAGTTCTCAAGAAATTAATCCCCCAGGTGGTCGCCAGCAAGAACGCCTTGGACTTGTGCATTGAGTACATTTCCGCTCTAGCTGTTTCGAGGTCCCGACTAAGCATTTGGACAGAGGAGACAAGCTCATCTCAGAAGCTGTCGCACCTTTGTGGAACAAGAGCAAAAACGGCGTCAAGATCAGCAAAGGTGAGCGACAGTCGCTCATTTCCCGCTGATCCGTATCAGGCTTAGCATTTCCCACCGCCATTTCCGTCAACAACATCGTTTCCCATTTCTCGCCCCTGCCGTCCGACCCAGAGGTTATTCTGAAGGACGATGATGTGGTGAAGGTCATGCTCGGGGTCCAGCTCGATGGTTTCGCCGTCACGCATGCGGAGACGATCCATCTTTCTTCGAAATGCGATGGACTTGCAGCAGACGTCATCCGCTCGGCCTACGAGGCAGCGCAGCTCGCGATGCGGACAATCAAGATTGGCGCGAAGAACTGGGATGTCACCGAGGTGGTAGAGAAGGTCGCCAGGGACTACGGTTGTAGCGGAGTAGAAGGCATGCTCAGCTGTCAACATGAAAGGAACATCACGGACGGGAAGAAGAGGATATTGCTCAATCCTACACCAGAATTCAAGAGGGAACATGAGTCCTGCTCTTTTGAGGAGGGCGAGGTCTACGGGGTGGACATTCTTGTTGTCACGGGGAATGACGGCAAGGTGACTGTCTTTCTCTGGGCTTTTCTCACCCCTGACTGACCTGTCTCAGGCCAAACCCGACCCTTCTAGGACCTCGATCTACAAACGCTCTTCCGATATCAACTATCAGCTGAAGATGAAGACTTCACGTGCTGTGTTTTCGGAAATCCAGAAGAAGGCTGGAGCCTTCCCCTTTACACTTCGAGCCTTGGACGATGAGAAGCGGGCGCGGATGGGTGTGGCGGAGGCGGTGACCCACGGTGAGTCAACCTCAATTGTCGTCGCTCATTTGCAGGTTTGTTGAAACCGTACGAAATCGTCCAAACCGCACCTGGAACCCTTGTTGCGGAATTCTTCTTCACGCGTGCGTTATTCATCTAGTAATACAGCTGACCTTCAGTCGCCCTTCTCCCCGCTGGACCTCTGCTTCTATCCCCAAATCCTGTATGGTACTCGGCGTAAGCATTCGGTCTTTCGAGTCAATCAAGCTGATGCCTCGTACAGCGAAAACGTGTCGTCCTCGAAATCGCTTCAAAGCGAAGAACTTAAGAACCTTCTCTCCCAACCATTGCGAGCGTCGAAGAAGAAGAAGGCAAAGACTTCTGGAACGAATGGGGAAGCGACAGAGGAAAGCAAAGCTTAAGAAAGCTTAAGGATGCTTTGTTGAGAATAACGGAAGCATATAAATCCTGAGTAAATGGGAAGATCGGTGCCTCGCCTGAAGACGTCAGCGATTCTTGCTATATCTTTACGAGTTTCATCCATCTCGGTTTCCAAGCATCATCAACCGTCCATCAACACAATTTCAGGTGATTGGAAGCGTAGCGAAGACCATGGCGTCCACCGGGAAAGATGTTCACCTCGTCGTTTTGATTCACGGACTATGGGGTACGTCAATCCTAACGGGGATAGTATACTGGCCGACCGTCGTCGAGGTTCTCCGGCCCACCTGGCCGCCGCCAAAGAAGAGCTAGAGAACGCATGGTCCAGCAAGCAGAATATCAAGGTGAATACGGCGGTCTCTGGATCGAGCGAGGACCCTACCGTTACTACTACGGTCAACGATGGAGGTTCAGAGGAATTGGTGATGGTAGTCGCTGGAGGCATGACCTCGCAGCTGACTTATGACGGGGTGGATGTGTGTGCGAGTAGAGTAGCCTGGGAGGTGAGGATGGACGTCCTTTGGGGATCATCTGGGTCTCATACCTTTCAAGGTGGATCAGCAGATGGAGCGGCTTGAAGAGGAACGGAAGAGGGTTACCAAAATCAGCGTAGTGAGCAGTGGGTCCCCTTCCGCAAGAGTTCCAACTGACAGAAGTCGAGACTGGCTACTCTCTCGGTGGTCGTGAGTCCCAAGTTGATGTTGGACGAAGCTCAACAAGATCTGCAGTGGTAGCTCGCTACCTGATTGGCCTACTGCACTCCCGAACGCCATCATTCTTCGACACCCATCGACCCGTGTCCTTCTCCACTATTGCTACACCAGTACATCCCCTCTCTGATGATGGAAGCACAAGCTGACAGAGTCAGCACCTCGGCATCCCGCGATACAGTACGTCTTGGCTCGGGACTCTCGCTCACCCGTAGATACCTTTCTGTCCTCAACTCTCTGTTGGCTCGGGGCAAGAATGCTGTCGCGATCTGGTGAACAGCTGTACGTTGCCGATAGATATTCCGACGGCGATCCCAGACCCCTGTTGGAGATCATGGCAGATCCAGGTTAGTTTCATGATTGATATCTCTCGCTGATGTCAGAGCTCGTCTTCATGCAGGCTCTCAAACGATTTCACCGAGTTCAAGTCTTCGCAAATGGGTGAGGCTCCTCATCGACGGCCAGTTGACGCGTAGTGTCAAAGATCGTACCGTCCCCTATCCCACGGCCGCCATCGACACAAGCGACCACTTCATCGAGTGGGAGGAAAAGGGCCTCGAAGTCGATGCGGACGAGGAGGGGATTATACGATCTTGGGAGAAGTCCATTCAGCCAAAGTCAGAATTTGGCGACGGCATGCCAACGAAGAAGAGGCGATGGCAAAATCCCATTAACGGCCTGCCGCCTGTGCTCCGGTATCGGTTCCCATTCAATTATGTGAGCTGATCTCGCCGAGTGAGACTGATGACCAGATCATTTTCGTACTCTTCCCAGTGCTGCTCCCGGTCGTCATATGCTTGATGTGAGCGGGCCAATAAACACCAGGGTATGAGCTGAATGCCGACAGGGTGACTCGATTGACCCTCGATACGAGAAGATCGTGAGTGGTCAATCCGAATGGTGATTGACCAGTAGACAAAAACGGCTGCAGATGCTCGCTCGCACATCGAAATCGGGTACCAGTACTGGGACAGTGACGCCCCGCTCCCCTATCCCATCTGCGTCCGGCCTGTCCGTGCAAGGTCTTCGCGAAGCGATTCGGCGTGTTGAACGCGGCATCGAAGCTGACCTGCTCTATGCTGGCGACGCACCAATGATGGACGCAGAGTCGACGCCACTATTTGCGAAGTCGACCTCAAGCGAGCCTTACGAGGCGGCGTCGAGATTACGGCTGAGCGATAGTCAACTACGCATGGCGCAGTGGCTGAATGCTCTACCGATCTCGAAGTATGTGACATGGTATCCAGAAGTCCCAAATTCACATGCAGTGATCATCGTCAGGTGAGTCTCGCAGCGGTACATCTGATATTGACGACGGAAGGGATCCTACGAATTTCCCCGGACATAATCGTGGACGCGGACTGCTGAGAAGGTGGGCGGAGGGCGTATTGGTTGATTAATTGCATGAACTCGCTTTGACTGCAAACATGCACCATGCATACAACGCAGTAGCACAACATGATCAATGGCAAGTTATGTGACAAATCAAGCTATTGGCACAACAAGAAATTGCTGGAACATGCGAACGACTCGTACAGGATGGGGATGGGGATGCGCCATCAAAATTCCAAATCTCGAAGACTTCCCATCGCTGTTATCGTTGCCGCAAAAGCTTCGAACGCGCTTCCGCCACTACTGTCATTAGCTTGCCGATCGTCCAACGAAGTATGTGGCATACTAAGCCTCTTGGACTCGGCTGAAAGCTCCGTCGACATGACCACGCTGGGCTGATCCAGGATTCTGCCGAGTACTGCTCTTGTGTTAGGACTCATATCGCTAGACAAAGGCCTACCTCGCACAGGAGTTACTGGACTTTCGGTCTTTGCATTAGACCGCTGACGGACCATCAGTTTCCTCCCGGCGCGGGACGTACTGTCTGGCTTTCGAGCTTGTGAACAGCGTCTTTGACCTTCCCTGCCATGGGTCTCTGTGCCTCCTTGTTAGGCACCTGAACTGCAGTGGCGGCGAGCTTCGCCTGAGATACACTCAGTTGTGCTGCCCTTCGGATCGGCTGGAAGCTGCGACCGGATGGGATAAAGCGCGGTCTCAGCGAGTCTCTCATAGTATGGACGGCCAGGACCGCATCGTTCGTGAACACCGGATGAGAACGCCCCTTGGCAACGGTTGAGCTGAAGCTTAGCGGAGTGGAGTGGACTGCCGGATCGACCAAGACCGGCAGAGTATCTTTGAACCGACTCGATCGGCTCGGCGTCGATGAAAGCAAGAATCGGTCATCCAGCCAGTCCGGGTTTATGCTGAAATCATCTGGTTCATCAAGGTTGTCTCCGAATGAGACCGAGTCCTGGAAGAAATCGAGATCAACGGTGCTTCCAGCTGCGTCGACGACCTCGGCCGTCCGTGCAGGAGATGCGCGCAAGCGCATCGTCCCGGTGTCCTCCGCGGAGTCAGACAGCATTTGTCGCTCGCCTGATAGCTCGTCCAGTGGATGGACCGAGAACTCATCCTCAGGATCGCCGAATGAGCCCAGATGACCGAGGACGTCTAGGAACTGCTCCTCCAGCTCCATTTTGGAGAACCGGTGGAAGGTGTCTGTCGTCATAGGCAGTGACGAGTGGGACCAAGGCGGAGTTGCGAGGGGTGAAACACATTCAGCGGGGTCAGTACTGGGCGAGCCGTACTGGTCGACTTGGCGAAGACTTTCTGGACCCTAACAAGACAAATCAGCGGGAGTCACTCCCGCGCAAGGTGTACGCACCTTGTTTCCATTGACATAGATATTATCGAGGCCCTTGATAGCAGAATCAATTCGCTCATCCGGAAGAGCGTCAGATGATGCTCCCGAGATCCCGTCTCGGGACGGCTCGGTCGATAGGGATGGGGCTGACTTTCTCCTGATCGATGGCCTTTCGACGGATGGGATTCGGGGCAGCGGGCGGTCGCAGAGTAGCCTGAGCTGCGGACTGATCACCGCTGATTGTATTTCATTAACCGTTCTGGAGTTTTTCGACCGATTCGTGTCGGGACGAGGAACCGCGCAAGATTTGCACGACGGAGAAGTGTGAAGAAGATCCAGAGCGGTAGTGTCCTGGAGGACGAATCGCCGGATGACTTGAGGTGTCGACGGGAAAGGTGATTCAATTTCAAGCGATCGGGGACGGGAGTCAAGCTTGCATGTAGGGGATGGAGTGGAAGGTCCGGAGTTAGACGTAGGAGTGAAGGATCGCGGAGCAGTAGGCAGATCCGGGCTGTCTGTGGCGTAACGTAAAGCTTGCTTGGGTCTCGAAGATGCCAGCTTCCTCTTGCGAAGTATGGGCAGCGGCGATCTGCGGAGCAAGTCGGGACGAGAGGGATATCCCGCGGATACCTTGCGGAAGCTGGCGATTTGGTTTCGTGACAGCTTCAGCCGTAGCGAGTAGTCGACCGGACTGGCATACGGCTGACGAAAGGACGAGGAGTAGATCCGCTTATCTTGCACAGCGTTCATACCAGCCAGTGCATCGTCGCAGACAGATGAAGTCGGCAGAGGTAGTCGCGATGGGTTGGGAGGGTCCAGGCTATCGCGAGATAGCGTCAGCCGTTGACCGAGTAAGGTGGTGTGGCGCTTGATTTTGACGACTTGTCGATGGTCTGCATCGTCAAATGGTAAGGCTGACCCGGTGACCAGGAGCCTATGCCCACCTGAATCGTCTATCCTGCCCGATCTGGCTTTCCGCGAGGCACTCACGGCAGTCGCGTTACCGGGTCGCGCTTCGCTTGACTTTGAAAGAGTGAGAGTAGAGGTCTGGGCTATTGGAGCGACTTGTCGATGTCTCGACAACGAAAACAGTCTGGAGATAGTCGAAGCGGTGGAGGACTTGCGTGGGGCGATATGCTCGATGCCTTGTGGATGCGATTGGATTTCGGATGGGCGAGGATGGCGGGGGGAGTAAGGGTGACGGTCTTCGAAGGGAGTCCGTTTAGAGTAGCTCATGATACGATTGTTCGTCACAAGTTGAAAGGTAAGAGGATGTCACATGCATTGAAGGAAGGTGGGGTAAATCGAGAGGAGAAGAAATTGACTATGGGGTGAGGTGGATAAAAGGGGGAGGTGATGAGGCTGAAAGAGAGAGATGGAAGCAAAATCAGTCTCGTCAAGGGAGCAAAAGTGGAGGTAATCGACTTCTCAAAAATCCTATCGTTCATTCCGATCTTCAACAGATCCAATCTACAGTCAATTTTCATGACAATGGACACCGACCCTTGAAGGCCGACGGCTGCGTTTCTGACACGATCGCCTCCTCATCATGCACCTTGCCCGCCGGATCCGTTCAGTATTCCCACCTTTACCACACGCTCGATCCTTCTCCGTCTCTCACCGTCACCACGCCCAGACAGCCTTCAAGCCAATCACGGAGGATGAAGACAATGGCTCAAACTCGCATGCCCATCATCATCGGGCCGAGGTTCACTCTCACCCAAGGAAGGGCAAGCAGCGAGCCGACCCGTTTCAGGAGCAGTATCGCTTCCCTCAAATGGGCAGAAACGGGGGATCGCCTGACCCGTTTGAAGTCCTCGGTGTGGAGAGGTCGGCTAGTGAGAAGGAGGTGAAGCAGCAGTGTGAGTATCACAGATCCTTCAAGGAGCAATTCTGATTAGTGCCAGACTATCGCCTCGCCCTCATGCTTCATCCCGATTCGGCTCACCCCTCATCATCCCATGAAAACTTCGCTACCCTTCATCGAGCCTACGCCCTTCTCTCTCAGCCCGATTCCCGGTCTAGTTACCTTCACACCGGAAGAGGCTGGTCTTCGCCTTCGTCACGCAAATCAGACTCATTAGAAGCGATGTTACGAGCCGAAGTAGTGAGGCGAGGTGGAGCCGGTGCGGGTGTCCGATCTAGCGATGCGGGACGGGGTGCATGGGGAGGATATACTGGGGGCGATCATTGGCGATCGTATGGCGATGCAGGCTTTCATGGGGATGTGAGGACCGAACCCACCTACATGTCACATCCTCGCTTCCTCGGAGTGCTCAGTGTCCTCGTGAGTGCTGCTTTGTAAGATTAGTGGTATTGACTTGGTCCTCAGCTCGGAGTCGGAGCCTGGGTACAATATCACCGGATAGATATGGTCGCCGAGACCCGTCGGGAGATGTTGGACCAATCTCATCTCAAGTAGGCTCTGTTTCGACTCGAAAGGTCTTGGCTCATCTAGTAGCGCTTCGCATGCCCTGGCGGCAGCGAGGAAGGAGGCTTCGTTGCACGGTCACGAGCGACGGGATCACATTCGCCGCAAGGTAAATGAGGCACAGGTGCTGAAGGAGGTTGAGAAGCAGGAACTGGAAGGCGTTTCCATGAACTCATAGCACTCTCGGTGGATGACAGCGGGCATGCTATGCAATGCATTTCCTCCTACTTGCGCTTGCCAGATCATCTTGGAGCCCTAAAGAGTGAAGAGACATGCCGCTATACTCACGCTGATGGTCACAGCGACCGATCGGATCGGGGGGATATCGCCAGCTGCCACTGCCGACGAAGCCCCGAAGCTCGAGAAGCCGCAAGGGGTGCTGCGGATCATCAGTACCAGAGTCCTACATGAAAGGGAGTCACTGCTCACCCATGAGGCTTCGCAGTGATAGGTGTGGGTATCCAGCCTGGTGTCGAGGTCAGTTCACGCGAATCAAGCTGCTGAAGCGCAAGTACCATAGGTGATTCCGGTCTGCATCGACCAATCCGCCGCCTGCTCCGTCTTCCATGTCCACATGACCCAGCTGAGCAAAATCAGTCGCGCAATGCAAGGACTTGTGAGGCTCACCCCGACTTCAGCGCATCAGCACGCGTAGATGAGAATGAGGACACCCACAGCCTGCTCATATACGTATGTCTGGGCCTCGAATGATCTCGCCAGATGATCAATGTAGTCCGCGTTGAAGACACTCGGGTTGCCTCCCGTCTTACCGCTACAGTCGCCTGGGAACTGCAGCCTGTACGTAAGCTGCAAGGCAAAGAGAAAACTTACGAAGCGGTCCCGTGCAAGGTGTTGTCATAACGAGCTCCAGTGCCGCGACCATTGAGCCATAATGCGCAATCTGTGTTGGCGGCTTGAATTTAGCCATGCTCTCACGACTTGGTACTTACGAGTAAACTCCCCCACGATCGTCCAGTGGTCCTGGTTGGAGGTCTCGAGATAGCTCGTCTGGTTGCAGGTCCACTCGAGATTGGTGACATAACCGAGGGAAATCAGATTGAGGTCGAACCTGCGAAGTCAGCAAGTCCAGGGTACACAGCCCACATTGAGTAGATGTGCTTGCCATCAGCATTGTAGCCATAGGTCTCAACTCACAGTATCTAGCGCGACATCCGCATAAGTCGGTGCAAGCATGAAATTTTCCCAAGCCGCCAGTCCTTGAAATGCCTCATCGATGGCTACCACGATAGACGACTGCTGCGAAGCACTTCGCACCGAGTCATAGGCCGACTCGTAGAATGATTGGAGCACGCCAAGCTCGGTGGGAGTGAAGGGGAAGGGCTCGTTGATGAGCTCGATGGTGAGGACTGTATTATCATAGCTAGACTGAGTGAACTCGGCGGTGAGTACCTGGAGTGCTGAAAGAGTTCGCGCGATATTGGTGGTATTGCTGAACCATTGTCGAGTCCCACGGAGGCCGCTGAGGATGAGCTGATGTCGACAACGTCTACTTACGAATTGTCGAAGCCATTCTGGGAGCCAGGAGCGCCATGAAGATCGATCATCACCTGTCGTCAGCGAAGAGCGACATAGAGACTTGCCTTGACATTCAGGCTCTGCGCCCAGCTCACCGCTGACTTTAGGTAATCGTACGCCCCTGTCACAGGTCGACTGGGGTTTCCAAGTGTACGGCCAGAGACCCACCGACAAGGTACGGCTCTCCATTCTCCAGCGGTATCACAGACCAGACTATCGTCAATTTCACTCTCATCCTAGGCTCACATCCGATCTGCACACGAATTGTGTTCAGTCCAACCGAGGCGATGCTACTTTGTCAGATTTGCAGACTGCTTCCACTCACTTCTGAAGCTCTCCATATTGGAACCAGGTATTCCAGTGATTCTGAATCTCGGTCAACGAGTCATTTTGCGTTGACATGTAGAGGCCATATGTCCACTCGTCGACGACCCAGTCGGGTTTATTCGAGAATATCGATGGAGTGATCCAAGGCTGCACGTCAGCTATGCATAGCTCCGAAGTCGTACCTCGAGGACTAGCCTGCTGAGGTCAGCATTGGAATGCCTCGAAGCCTTACCATCCTCCGATATTGACTCCCCGCATCGGGTCGTCGCCCCACGCGAAAGTCGGTGCAACTACCGCTCTCTTCGCCCTGTGCGAGCGGGACATGAGGAAAGAGGCTTGGCTCCATGAAACCGACGCCGCACGATGACCGAGGAGGATGTAGGATGCGATGATGGCGACGACCAGCCGCATCGTGTTCTCCGCAGGTTGGGCACTGTTTGACAGGTAAGTATTTGGCGGAGGACATGAGCAGAGACGAGCATTCTTCTCGATTTAGGAACCATTTCGTCCGTTCAATAGGGGTTCACGGCTCGACGTCCCAACTCGGATCCAGCCTGCATACGGACAAATTGATCGGCGCGAGGATCCTGAACGGGGCGTGGATCCCAAGCGAGGTTCGCATGACGTAGCTACAAGCACACTGTGATATCGGTGGAGGCGCAATTTAAGGTATAACGCGGAGATTCGTCACGACACACACACACACACACACACACACCGGCGAGGAGGCTGAGGGATGAAGAAGACGAGACTCCTCACGTGATTCCATGGTCTTTCTTCCGTGTACACAGATCTAGAGGTTTCTCTATAATGTCGTCGATGATATACAGTCCTTTAGTAGTCGATGCTGTGAACCCGAAGCCTGATCTTCCCTCAACTCTGCCCTTTCTCTCTCCTCCTTGCTCGTCTCGCCTGGTATTATCCCCTTGACAGCTTCAAAACCCCAACCCCCTTCTCCACCTTCGACTGCTTCGCTGAGCCGTTTCCATGAGCTCTTCGCTCGAGATCCTCCTCATCGGAGCTCGAAATACTGCCTGATGCCGATCCTTAGCCATAAACCATAGCCTCCCCTTCCTTCTTCTTTGCCTTCTTCTGATCCTCCTTGATCTTATCGAGGTCCTTGTCGGTACAGCTTTTGGTCAGGATGTGAAGACCCGGAAAGTTTCGCTGGAGAAAATCGTGGAATTTGGGGAGAAGATCTCCATTAGGTCGGTACGTGCCGCTGTCATTGTCGATTACAAGCTCGTAGTGATTTGGATTTTTGGGCGGAGCATCGTTTGGCGGACCCCCGGGGATGTCTTCGAGGGGATGCGAGTGTTGATTCGGGTGCTCGGCACTTTCATTGGGATGAGCTAGCCGTCGGATCAGGAACTCGCCGCTCCATGCAATATAGATCTACTCTTAGCTCTGTATCGCAAGTTGAAACTCACGTTGACATCGGAATGCATGGTGTGCTTGCTAAGCATGTCGATGCCAAACTCTTTCCCCGTTTCGGTGAACCGAAACAATCCATCGAGCGTGATGACATAGGTGAAGATTCGCCCGCCCTGATCGAAGTGCGCCATGTCAAGGAATCGCAGCGTCATATCCCGCCCGGGTCCGTCCGGCAGCTCTCCATACTTCGTCCGCCGGTTATGATTGTAGATCCTCTCATGCTGATGGTGAAGCGCCTTATGGAGCATCGTGCCCCGAGGTCCCCTTCCCTGGAACATGCCGCCAACAAAGCCCTTGAATTCGACATATCGGTGATATAACTCGTTTGGGACCGGCCCCTGTAGCTGCATTTGATTTGCTTGAAAGCTGTCTGTCAGCTAGAGACCTTTATAGACACTTACTCGGCCTTTTCTGTGCTGCCCTCACGCGCCTTGGTCCCGGCTAGTCTCCCGATCATTGGGGAGTAATGTATATACCAGAAGTTGTTCATCGTGTACACCTTCCCCATCTCCTCCATTGTCCGCCCTACCATCTCAATCGAGATCACCAATCGAGCATGCAATTGTCTCTTTGGGTGGACCATAGTCGAGCAGCATCGTAGGGTGTACGCTCGGACATTCGCCCCTGTCTTTCTCACCTTGATATCTTCCTCCTTGATTCCCTCCCATTTTTCGTCCAGCCTTCCTGTCTCGACCTCAATCTTGCCGAGCTGATCGTCGTGGTCGTCTGAATCTTCGTCAAATAGTCGAGCTTCGAGTGTCATTCCCGACTCCGGTACACCGGCCACGACCCAGCTCGCGTTCCACTCGGGTTCCAGGCTCTTTCGTATTGTCTTTGTCCGAAAGCGCACACGTGGATCTTCAGGATGACGAGTGGGAGCAGATGCATTGATCTGAGCGAGGATATATGGGTCTGCGGAGCGTCCACCGTAGTCCGAGACGGGAACATTGTAAGCGCGGTGAAAGGTGATCTTGATGGTGTACGTGGGCGCTTTGGCCGGGTGTAGAGGGGTAGAGTCATATCCGCCCGGTGGTTTCTTCTCGGATGACATCGCGATGTCAGATTACAGAAGGCCATGCGAGACAGCGCGCTCGATACCAAAAGAAGGAGGAACATATAAGTAGACCACTTCTGCCGTGCCTGACAAAACCACGTGATTATGTTAGCATCTTTCTGAACGGATCTTGGCGGTGGTGTCCGAAACCAGCCAACCTTCTTTCTAACGCGATATCATTCAGCGGTCTTGTAGCATGAAGGGAACGTGTGGTCGCCGCGCTCGGCATCCAGACTTGGGGTTTACATTGGGTCTGCTGAGAAGTAAGGTCTTGGGCGAGGTGAGGCGTTATGGTGGTCGAATCCACATGGTACAGCTTCCACTGTCTACCAGTCGCGATCCCCCGAGATGCTGATCGTCGAATAGGTGTAGAGGCATCTCTCCGCCACAGGTGTATGTCGCACGGTCTGCCAAATAGTCCTGCCCAAGTAATCTCGGATCGGCCGATAGTATCACAGGAGCATTGCGCTTTGCTGGACCCTGACAAGCTCGTCAACTTGACAAGCAAATCCCACTCCAACTGGGTTTCCATAAGCTATGCATCTGCTGCTTTCGCAGTCTCTTTGACTCGGACGAAGGCCTCAGCGGACCAACAGGGTTCTTCGCCATGCCTTAAAGAATATTATTTTACGTTATTCGATTTTATCCGAGATGTTTAAATGAATGCATTCGAGCGAACGACTGAATCCTAACTTGAATGCAATTTGCAATCCTCCTTCATCTCGCTCTTTCCAGGTTACACTATACAAAGATCTCCTCGCCGACACGCTTAATTCACCTTCGCGCTCGCGCTCGCCGTCAAGATGAACGCGGCGGAGCTCCTTGGCAACTCACTAGCATCCGGTGGGTGACTTCCTCACGACTAGAAGACACGATGTTGGCGACGGATGATACCTTCATTCGAATCTGGGAGACGATACTGACGGTGTACATCCAGCTGCGGATGTCCGAGAAACGGCCACCAGACAGCTCGAAACAGCTTCTCGTGAAAACTTCGTCCGTTCTTCCTTCAATCCACATCATTATAGCTCACTACAGCTGGATCTTCCGTCTGTCGCATTCTTCGCCTTATCCATGCATATCACCGGCTTCATCTCGTGATCTTTTCGGCAGCACGGATACCTGCACACTCTTGCCGCTGAGCTTGCAAATGAGCAAGGTGACACGAACATCCGACGAGCTGCCGGTCTGGCCTTCAAGAACGGTCTCGCCGCTCGAGTGAGAATACTTTTAGCCTAAGCGGACGGACACTGACTCCGAAAAGGATCAAGTCAATCAACCGCTCCTCACCGAGCGCTGGCTCGCACTTCCAGAATCCGCCACTACACCGCTCAAAGAATCCCTCCTTTCCACGCTTGGGTCCCCTAGTCATCCGATTGGCGCGGTCGCCGCTCAATGTGTCTCCGCGGTTGCGGCAATCGAATTGCCCGTGCAGAAATGGCCGGAGCTCATCCCGGCGCTGCTAGACTTTGTCGGCCATCAGGACAATATGGGTCTACGGGTCAGTACGTTGCAGGCGGTGGGATATGTCTGTGAGGTCATTGTGAGTCATTAGCTGTCCTTCATCGAGTCAGGATCTTCCTAACATGTCCAAGAGCCCGGAGATTCTCTCAGCGAGATCCAATGAAATCCTCACGGCCGTAGTGCAAGGCGCGAGGAAGGAGGAGCCTAGCATGGAGGTGCAAGGCGCGGCTATCCACGCTCTCTACAACTCGCTGGAATTTATCCGAGATAATTTTGAGCGAGAAGTAAGCGAAGTCTTGGGGTCGTGCTAATATGCAGGGTGAACGGAACTACATTATGCAAGTGGTGTGCGAGGCGACTCAGAGCCAGTCAGTCGCCGTACAAGTCGGCGCCTTCGAGTGTCTCGTTCGCATTATGAGCTTGTATTACGAGAAGATGGATTTCTACATGGAACGGGCTTTGTTCGGAGTGAGTCGATTAACGAGGACTTTGCTGATGAGCAGTTGACGATCATGGGGATGCGACATCCTGAAGAGCCCGTTGCATTGCAGGCGATTGAGTTCTGGAGTACTGTGTGTGAAGAGGAGATTGAGATGGGAGTCGAGTCACAGGAAGTGAGTTGCTATCCTAGACTGAGCTAATGCCAGGCCCTTCAATACGGAGAGATGCCTGCTATAGAATCGCGCCATTTCGCCAAGATGGCCTTGGCAGAGATTCTGCCTGTCCTGCTCGATCTTTTGTCGCAGCAGAACGAAGAGGACGATGAGGACGATTGGACGAAGTCGATGGCGGCTGCGGCTTGCCTGGAGTTACTAGCGCGAAACGTTGGCGACGAGATCGTCCAACCGGTCGTACCTTTTGTGGAGCACGGCATCACTCAGGGCGATTGGCAACGGCGAGAAGCGGCGGTCATGGCATTCGGCTCAATCCTCGATGGTCCAGATCCCTCGACCTTATCACCCCTTGTCACCCAGGCACTCGGTGCTCTCATCAGCATGATGCAGAGCGATCCTAGTCTACAGGTTCGAGACACGGTTGCGTGGACGCTTAGCAAGATCACCGAGGTCATGCTTGAGGTGGTTGATCCCAGCATGCATCTCGAGAACCTTGTCACCGCTTTGGTGCTCGGCGTCAGCGCGTCGCCCCGGATCGTCAACAGCTGTTGCTCAGCTCTGAACAATCTGGTTTCCCAACTGTCTCAGCCGCCAGAGCTTCTCGGTGACGATCTGCCAACTTCACCGATGTCCAAGTACTATTCTGGCATCCTCAAAGCCATCATGCCCGTCTCAGAGAAGCCCAGCAACGATTCCAACAGCCGGAGTGCGGCTTATCAAACCATCGCCACTTTCATCGCTTCTTCCGCAGACGACACGCTGCCCGTGGTCCAGGAGGTCGCCGCCGCCATGCTCGCTCGACAAGAAGCCCTCATGTCGATGCAGACACAGCTTGTCGGTATCGACGATCGAAATAACTGGAACGATATGCAGATCAACCTCTGTGTTGTCTTGCAGAGTGTCATCCACAAATCCCCGGCGATGATAACCCCTTTTGCCGATCGTATCATGACGAATCTCCTGCAGCTCATATCGGCGTCCGGCCGGAACTCCGGGGTGCTTGAAGATGCCTTTGCGACCGTCGGCGCACTCGCTGGCGCACTCGAGGCCAGCTTCATCAAGTACATGGAGGCATTCTCCCCTTTCCTCTTCTCTGCGCTCAGCTCCTATGAAGATTGGCAGGTCGGACTTGCGGCGGTCTACGTCGTCAGCGACATCTCCCGTGCGATTAATGAAGCGATTGGCCCTTATGCCGAGCGGATCATGGTTGGACTTATCGACATCCTGAGAAGCCCTGTGATCCACCGCCAAGTCAAGCCGAACGCCATTACCGCAATCGGCGAGGTGGCCTTAGCTGTTGGCCCAGGCTTTGCGCCTTACCTTCAGACTACTATGGACATCCTCAGTCAAGCCGGGGCGACCGCTGCATCGGCTAATGACGTGGCGATGATCGAGTTCGTCTGGACCATGCGAGAGGCAATCGTCGACGCTTTCATCGGGATCATGAATGGTCTCAAGACCTCGGATCGTGAGTCTGACTGCCAACTGCAGCTGACATCAGCTGCACCCTTCCAACCATACGTCGGTGGTATCATGGGCTTTCTGTCGAGCTGTTGGAATGAAGACGAGCGCACCGATCAATTCGCGGTGTCTACTCTCGGTCTCATCGGCGATTTCGGCGACACCTACAAATCCTCTGTCCGGGACGCGCTCATGCAGGAGTGGGTCCAGTCCGCGATTGCCTATGGCCGACAGCGGGGCGCATCAAAGCAGGCTCGCACGAACGCCGCGTACGCCCAAAAGGTGAGGCCTTTCCGAGCTAGACCGGTTCTAACCATGCTATCAGGCCATCAAGGATCTCTTCAAGTAGCCGCAACATCTCGACACTTCTTTTCACTGTAATATGTCATTTTCGCATGGCTTCTGCTCGCATCGCATTTTCCTCATCGTTGGCCGCGCTCTGTCGTCCGAGGACGGCATCGTCGCTATTCTTGTACATTGCATAGGCTCAGGTAGAGTTTGCATCACATCGGCTCCCATCACTTTATTCCCAATCTCGACGTCGCTGTGCTTCTTTGGCGGACGTTACAGCTGTATACCCAGATTTCGGACGCAGAGCTAGAGACGAGATGTGAGAAGATGACATTATTCTCGAACGAAGAGGCAGTATCCGCCGCCTCGCTAGGGGCAATGGACGGCTGCGTCTCGGTGACAGCTTGATCGGCGCCAAAGCTTGACGACCATCAAAAAAAGGGAGTTATGTTCGCTTTTGCGTCGCATCGCAGCACCCTTCTCATCGATTACCCACAGCTGTACCCAAGCTAAGCTCCGCATACCTGTTATCCACTCGATGTTGTCAAGTGACAAGCGTTCACTATCCGAATCTCCAGAACACTCCAGCCCATCCACGCCATTTCACTTCCAAAGGCACACCAGGTCTTCTTACCGACGCCAAGGTCATCATCGCCGAGCAAATCATCAACAAGGGCGTAGCCGCCGCAGATATGGACGAGCTGGAGCGTCTTGTCAGCCTCATTCCTCCTCCGTTCCCGGCCTCAAGAGGAATAAAAGGGTCGTGGCTGACGAGATGCGTTTGATCTGCTGCTTGCTCAAACCCGCCTGTCCATCACGTCGCAGCTTACCGGGAACCGCCAGAATGTGAGTAAGCAGTTGGTGGAGATGGTCCGGGCGATGTCGTGACTACTATATGAGGTTGGGGATTCAGGACACAGGTCGGAAGAGGAGATGCTTGAGATGGAGTGATCGTTTTCTCAAGTTCTTTCAGCTGGATGAAGTGGGGTGCTTGATTTACGTGCTTGTCTGTGACTCAAGGCATCTCTGACTCGCAGCCTGAGGAGTATCAGCATCTTCACCTCCTTGTACATAATCTTCAGTGAGCTTATACCGCCTTCAAAATCGGCCTTACGGCGTGATCCAATGCCGACAAAGGGTCTCAGCGAATCGCAGGCCATGTTCACGGTCTAAGGCTGGAAAGCTGCTGACGGCGCGGTAGAATGTAATCGCGCTGGCGAAGCGAGCCGAGAGTCATGAGAGGAGGAGTAACACAACGGAATTGAGTGAGATCGGTGTGGCGACGCCGATGAGATGATCACAAAGGTATCGTTGGTGCACGGTATCTCGCATTGCTGGCATCGGCACGTCGTTCCCGCTTTTCTAGTCCTTTTCGTCATCTGAATCGTCATGATCCGTCTTGCCCGATTCGAGCAGACCGGATGGTTGATTGGTCAAGCCCTTTTCTCGCCGTCTGAGCCGCCAATCAGCACCGATGCAGCGTAGACGCAAGTATACGAGACTCACCGTTTGACATCCCACTATACCATCATCCCGTTCTTCAGCATCTCTTCCTCAGGACTGTGCGGGTGACTCACGTTATGCACTCTCGCGAAGTTGACTTCCATCACCGTGACCTGCTCTCTCAACCACTCGAGATCCTCCACCGTCTCCTCGAGGCTCTTTCTCGCTGCCGTCAATTTGCTCGTGAGCAAGTCGACGGCTTCTTGCAGCGGATACAGCAACATCGTATTTGCCTGCCCTCCCGCCAAATCAGCTTCCCACCTAAACCGTGAGCTGGACCCGACTTACGCCTAGCCATAATCCTACCTCTCCCGTCTCCTGGATCTCAGCCTCGGCGTAAAGCGTATCATTCAGCTCAAACAGCGTCTTCAGCGGGCCTTCCTCCTTCTCCCCATCTTCATCCAGATCGTCAAGCTCGTCATCCTCGTCCTTCTCCTCTTCGACTTCCTCGCCTAGCGCTTTCCGCCGGCGAAGCTGGAGGTAATCTACCACGCTCAGCGTCTGCTCAATATCGGGTATCTTGGCGGAAAGCGCTTTCCGTCGTTGTTGAAGGGAGAGTTCCATATAGCGGTATTTCCTGTTCCCATCAGTTTGGGCAGGAAGGGCAGACGGAGAAGGTCTACGAGGATGTTTCCTGGAACGTTTTCATCACCCCGTCTATCTCTGCGTCCTTTCCTCCGACATACTCGTCGACATTTGCCTAACGTGAGATCAGCATGCAGGATTGATGAGAGTATGCGATGTGAACGGACCACGAAAGGAGCTCGAGGGATACCTCGAGGATTCGTCTCCATTTTTGGTTTCGACGAGGAAGCTACCGAAGTTGCCGCCATTCTGCTTCGTGACAGGCGGTCGAGACGCTTTCTATGCCCGGTGACGGGTGGAAGGATGCGAAGAGCTTCTTCGGACGGTTAGACTTCGGCCTTCCACGTGGTGGATGGTAAGAGGTGGGTCTGCTTCATGATGTCCTCCTTGAACCCACACTTCTCTCATCTCCACACTCGGCCATGTATGCGTCACACCTCTTCAGATTCTGCTGGCAGCTGACATCCCTTTCCGGCAGCTGACATCCCTTTCCGCTGCTTGGAATGCCTTTTTTCCCATCCGGAACCCGAATTCGAGGAGCTTCCTTCCGGCTTGATGGCACACCGCCGATCCCTCCTCATCCCTTCTTTCTCCCTGATGTGAATCAGTCAGACTGTGCTCCCTCGTCATGTCCCCCATGCTCTCATCTATTCCTCACCATCACTCCCTTTTCCATGTCTACCAGGACTAAACATCGTCTCCTCAATCCATCACCTCTATCCCTTCCCCCACCTCTACTACCTGATGGAAAACCTAGAGTACCCTCACCAGCCTCACTCCTTAGTCCCGGTCATCTGCTCCAACCTTACAAAGTCGTCGAGAGATCCCGGAAGATTCAGATGGCGTCTCCAGCAGGTTCGATAAAGATAGAGGGGCATAACGGGACACGCTCAATTCCTCGGACGGTCGTCGATTCTGATTTCCCGGAGAAAAGTCAAGGTCTCGTTAGCGCGAAGGTCAGGATCGAAAGGACTTCTCCTGAGGAGGCACAAGAATCGAGCGGGCTCGCGAGAGACGTTGTACACGACAAGCGAAATTCGAAGGCGGAACATGGCAAGGGGCTGGGTGAGCGCGAAGTAGAAGTACTCGCATATGCTGATGGGCATAGGCGAAAATGAGTTTCTGAGGCATTCCGAAAAGATCCATGACAGCGGAAGACGGCAAGGCAATGGGGAGGGAAGTGAGTGGTGGTTAGGGAAGTTGGATGGAAGGCGGCTGATGATTCCGAAAGAGTTGATCACGACTCTTAAGCCAGGGACCATGACGAGCAAATCCGGTAGGATTGAGGACGACAATGAAATTCAGCTACAGAGAGCCTCGAATGTACCTAAAGAGTAGTAATGAGACATGAACTCCGATGATGATACACGATCTCCCACATCTACTGATATCACAATTCTGGCTTCGGCTTGGTCGGAGAAGGCGATGCCTTATTCCGGAAGAAAGCCTCCTCGACCTTCTCGAAAGTCAAGTCTACCGCGTACTCCACCTATCCGAGAGTCAGCTCAAGGCAAATGGGCAACAGTCTGGGGAACATCTACTCACCGGATGATCAAACAGATAGGGTAATGCCGGCACCAAGCTAATCCCAACCACCGTCGGACCCCACCGCTTCACCCTCATATTACTGCTCTTCGCGAACTGTTTCCCCGCCTGCCGTACCGCTGTATGTATTGTGAAAGCGGGCAGCGCCATACTCGCGAGACCTTGGAAGACGGATCGCTTGACAGCGACGAGACCTAGACGGGTGGGTTCGGACATGTTGGCTGCTTCGAGCGGGGAGGGACCGAGTTGAGAGGATTTGTAGGTCGTGAAGCTGACATCACCTATTAGGTAAGCCCAGGAGATGCCGTACGCGGCGGTGACTGAAGAAGGACAGCGTCGGTTGAGCAGGAGAATGAGGGGAGCTAGGATGACTTACCGAGATAGGGTGGAACGACGGGACGGAATGCTTCGCCAATGTCAGAGGCTACGAATGAGACGTCAGTGAACGTCCCGGAAAGCCAGGATGATTAAGCGCACTGTAAGCGGTATATCGAGAGCCAGCTCGCACGATATCTCGTACTCGTCGAAGATATGCAGCTGCACACGGTCAGCGAACCGCCGAGATTCCCGCCAAGGTTGCCTCACTGTATCGTACGTTCGAGTCGGTGGAGTCGGCTATCGGGAGGCAGGTATCGTCAGCACCAAATCAGCCACCAGGAACCATTCATATCGGTTTTGCAGCGGAATAGCGACTGACCATTCTCGTCCACAAGGTCTTGTACCTTGTTCTCTGCTGTTTGAGTGACGGATTTCGCTTCGCCCTCCGCCGACTTCTCGAGAGATCGAAAGGTCGACTTGACGTAGGAGGGCATGACGAGCTGTCTCCAAGGAAGGTCAAGAGAGCGGGAAGCTTGTTGTAGAGGTTGGGATTGTTGATTATGGGAGATCTGATGATCCACGTGTCCGAGAAAGGATCAGGCTGACCTAAGGGATAGGCTTTGCTTTGCTTTACTTTACTTTGGGCGTTTCTTACGCTCGATTTCTTATTGTCTCCACCTGAGGCAGAAGATGTGTAAAGCAGGAAAAGCTGCCGTCGATGTCCCAATCTGGATAAGGATTTCGGCCAGCCGGGCTGTCGTTCTCGACCCGATTGACCAGCATCGTTTCTCACTTATATGAAATCGTTTCTCCGAGGCGCAAATAAGACCTTGAGGTACAGTATGTCGTACGAAACGGAGAAAGAGACTCGCTCCGAGCCTCCTGGGCCACAGTCAATAGGGAAAAACAGGAGGTCGCCTATCGGGTCCCAAATATCGACCAAAAGATCACTCCCGACGGAAGCGGAGCTCGATACATATGAGACGTGGTGGTGATCGACCTTAGGTTCGACAACCGTTGGAAGATTACAGCGGAGTAATTCCGGATAAAGTCAAGCAGCATGTGTATAATCTCGTATGACCACCTCCAGTCACGACCGCGTCTCGCTGACTCGGAATAGCGCGAGCAAGCATGGGCGATCCGTTCGTACCCCTGCGCAGGCGTCGGGCTATGGCTCGCCTCGACGCTTCCAAAGTGTTCCATCTACCCGACAATCAAAGGCTACAGCAGGGCGCGAGCGGAGTGGACATCGTCAGTCATTAGGATGTGGGCTACAACCTGTTTCGCGATCGCGATTCCTTCAAGCCTCGCTGTTTCGAGGCGGACATCATCCCAACCCGGATCCTCTAAAACTGAACGGACAGATCGACATCGTAGTCATCAACATGGTCATAGGATGGACTCGGGGGGGTGAAGTCTCTGCTTGCAGTGAGATCTGCGCGTTATCAAGACCTGGTACGACGGTGGTCGCGTACCAGATTGGCAACGTCGATCCCAAGCCGAGCTTGCAATATGCATCAGCATTCCTGCATGCGCCCGAGACATTCTGCGCACTATGGGATGAGGTGGGACATGCCACCCGGGACGAAGTGGGAGACGCAGGCAGAGCTGAAGAATTACGCAGAGACGGGATGGGATCCGAAGGATTGGGAATATCTAGGGGAAGATAAACGAGTGCTGCACTTTGTGGTGACGAGGAAGGAGTAGTATGGGATAATCGGAAACGGATACATACGGTCGTGTATTCTACGGGTCATGAAACACTGTGTCAGAAGAAAGATGTTCGGTTTCCTCCTTTAGCGCCAATAACCGTTCAGGCACGAAACGGAGCGCGTTGGGTTGAGTCCTTTCGTGCACAACAAGCTTAACCACTCTCTTCTCGTCACCACTCTCGACTTCTCCCTCGTCGACATATTCGCTGCACTCGAGCGATCACCTCTGACGCTCTTTGATACCGCGAGCTCCCCGTCGAGCTATTGCCATCGACTGCATGATTAGTCCACCACGAACCAAACAATAGGGATCACTATCCCTTTCAAACATTCCTTTCGACACACACACACTTGTTTCGGCTGATTGATCGCTTTCGAAAAGACATAGGTCCTGGATTGATAGCAAAGATGAGCAGTGAGTCCCTTGAAGCCGAGATTTGGTTATTTCCATCAGATTCCCCTGGAAAGGAAGTCTTTGAAACATTCGCTAGATTGCGAATCATCGCGCCAGTGCGTTCCCGGCACGATGTGTGTCTCAACAAGGGGAGAATGCTTTCCCACAGTGTGATCGCTCTGCTCCCGTTGTCCAATCGCGTCTTCTCTAAGGTCCTTTCTGTCCTTTCTGTCATCCGTTATCCCCGCCTCCCTTCAATTCCCTGCCTCTGGACCTTCACTCCGACTCCACCTGAATTTACCTCTCTGGAACGTCGCTGATCAATGCACATTCCCTCGATCACCCCATCGTTCCTCATCTGACTCCACCCATCGCCATCCTCCTTACTTCGCACCGTCATGGCGGCTCTCAATCTCACTTCCACGCTTATCACCGATCCCGCCACTCTCGCCTCTTCAGCTTTGAGCCGTACAGACACCACAGCGCCTTCGACCGACACCGTTCCTTCTGCCGTCCAATCCCCCGCTCCGTCTCAAGCTGTCGCATCATCCGTCTCCCCGTCCCCTTCCACCGCTGCATCCTCTGTCGAACCATCCCCGTCCCCCAGTCCCTCACCCTCACCCTCACCCTCACCCTCACCCTCACCCTCACCCTCACCCTCATCCTCACCCTCACCCTCACCCTCACCCTCATCATCCCCTTCGTCCTCTCCTAGCCCCGCACAAAGCAGTCCCAACGCTCAGTCTAGCTCTACGTCGACCACTGCTGCGCAGAGCTCCACAACACAGAGTGCTAGCTCTCAACAAAGCGCAAGCGCCTCCCAACCTTCTTCCCAGCCAGCCTCGTGAGTGTATCTGCCATATTCATGCTCATCATAGATCCGATACCGCCTCCTCGACCGTGCCTTCTTCCAGCGCTGCATCGCAGTCCACTACCTCCGCCGCTTCCCAATCAACCGCCGTTGGGTTCACATCGGCAAACACCGTGGCAACGGCGACCACCGCTCTTTCCGTCACTACCACCGATGCGTCTGGTCACACCGTCACCACCGCGCCATCCCTGATCACGCAGGCCGTGACGAGTACGAATGCGCAGGGACAAGTCTACACCGTCACCCAGATCGTGCACAATCCTACGGCCAGCGGGTCGTCCTCGTACGCCTCCAGCGGCAGCGGAAGCTTCTTCAACAACTCCGGTGCGGTCGCGGCCATTTTCGTCGTCGTCGGTCTCGGCATCACAGCGGGAGTCATCGCCTTCATTTTCTTCATGCTTCGCCGGCGAAGACGGCAGCGGCTCGACCGCGATGTTGCCGCTGCAGCCGCCGCAGCAGCAGCAGCAGCCCACCACTCCCGCTCCAATTTCGACGAGGATGAAGAACACCCGGCCATGACACAATATGGCGGATACTACGCCGCAACAACACCAGGCATTGAGCTCAACGGTGAGCCGCAACCGAATATCGGCGGGTACGACTACGAGGACCCTGCTGGCGGGTATGACCCTTACGCAGCCAATCTCGCTGCAGGCGATCGCATGTCCACCGCCACTGCGCCAGGTCTCGCCGGCTTCGGTGCACAGTCCGCCCAAGCCAATTATGCCGCACCCTCCACAGACTACGATTCCCATGGGTACGAGACACTCGCGCAGCCAGAGCACAACGCTAGCCCCAACAGTCAGGACAAAGCTCCCGCTCAGCAGGGATACTTCTTCGACCCGAAACAGGCTTACGACTATGCCGAGGAGGATGCGTATGGGGGCTACGACGAGGAGCATCAGCCGCCAGGGCATTACCGAGCGGGGAGTGAGGGGAGTGTCGCGGCGAGAGGAGGCGAGAGGAGGGGGTTGAAGGTTACGAATGTCTAGATCCGGTAATGGGGATTCCGCTCGGACCCCGGATTTTTGTCAGTCCGTGAATGAGGATATCACGTCTACATGAAATGGACTTTGGGACAGATGGGTCTCGCATGTCGATTGCTTCCTCCCATTAAACCCTCGCTCTATTCCTCGATTCTCGACTCGTATGGGCAGCCCTGCATCGAAAAAAGAGTTCCTCGGCCGCTGTCGCCTCGCAATCAGTGATAGTCAGAGCATTCGACAAAACATACCTCAGAGACCCTGTCGACCATAACATCCGGCTTCTCCTTCCTAACATCTAGTCCGATCTTCTTGATCCATTGAGATACGGCAATTGCGGAACGTTCCGGCAGCACGGCTTTCACCAACCAGCTCGGACAGGTATTGTTCAAGTACATCTTTTTGAGCCTGCAGGATGAATCAGCACTTGACGTGACTATCAGGAGGAAGATGAACCCTTCTGCGATGAAGATTCCCTCGACATCCCAACGCCGGAGGTCTAATGGTGCACGCTGCGATGCATCGAGACATGTGTGCAGTGCCTCGTATAGCAGCTCTGGGCAGTATCTTGCTCGCCGTTCGACAAGCTGAACACGTGCCACTGGGACAGATCAGACCCGGCTCCACCTGGGTACGGCTTACCGAGCTCTTCGGAGTCTCCTTCTTTACCGAGCACATCATGATATCCCGCGATCGATGTGGCCGACATTGCGCTATCCACTGACAACCCCCATTCCTGTCTCTATGAGCACTGATTTTCCCATACCGATTGAAGGCGTACCCGACACAAGTTCCCGAACAATTCATCGACCAATGCAGCGTCTGCTTTGGCGAAGACCGAGGAGAGACCAATATGCGGCTCAAAGTGGGGAATGCCCGTCCCTCTCGCCAGCAGACGGCGGTCGAAGGGGACAACGAGGAGCTGGCGGTGCAAGTGCTCGAAACGATTGGGGGGCAGGCGATCGTTCACCCGACTGATAGGGTTGACACAGCTGGTATTGCTCCCTGTGAGACGGTCAGCAGCTCGGGTGAAGATATCATTCAAGGTAATGCTCACGAAGGACAAACTCCGCCAAGTTCAACAATCCTCCTTCCCTCGAGCGCCTACTATCTCTGGTACCAGATCGTGCTGACAAGTCCACATCGCGTAGATCTCCCCGTCCGTCACTCTTCCATGGTACTGCGGGGGTCAGCGACAACAGAATTACGATGCAACGCACCTCGTCGAGCGCAACCACTGCCGCATGGAGTCGTTTCCGATCATCACATCTTGCCCCCCCCTACCCCTTCCTGCATACCTCTCATGGATTGATCGTGCTTCTCATAAGCCCTGGAGATCAGCTGTCAGCCCAGCATTCGAGTGCACAGCCATCGATCCACTTCCTTGCTTCCCCGTGCTCCTCATCACCAAAGGCTCGGACCCCATGCAATACGGCGAATCTCGAGAAGTCCTTGAGGGCATGAGGGAAGCACCGAGCTGGGACAGAGGTCAGCATGACCTTGGGATCCGCCATCAAGGAGACACCGAAGCGGGTACGGAGGGGAGCTTACAGTACAGTGTCTCAATCTCTTGCTTTACGGCCCATAACCGTTTCACGGAGAAGGCCAAGTACTTAGAATTGGCGCAGAGAAGCCAGTGACGTTGACAAGCCGATTTAGGAGCCCCAGCCATACTGAGCTGCACCGAGGGTCAGAGCACAAATGGTTCCTGAGCAGGTAAGCAGAGCTTAGCACTCTGAGCAGTCGGACACTGGGCAGCAGAAGTATCCGATAGAAGATGACATTCTGTAAAGCAGATGCAAGTGAGTTTGGTGGAGGAAGGGGTGCAGCGCTACTGTGGAAGCGGCAGAGTAATCAAGGAATGCACTCCAAAATCAGTCGCGTGGCCGGGCCTGAAACCCACCCCCCCCCCCCCCCTCTCCACGTCTCCCGTCGAATGGCCATCCAATCGCTATGATCGGCCATCTATCCTAGCGGAGTGGCTGTTCGAAGACTTTATGACATCCAAGGGATGACCAGTACGCATCCTGGGTCTCCGGAGCGCTTTGACACTGGGTTGGATGCCTTCGTGAGTGTCCTGATGGTTACCCAGGAGTCTTCTCGGGCCAAGCTCATCTGCTTCGATACAGGCTTCCAGCGGATCTTCATGTGTCAATACCTCAAACCTCATCGCCGGAACCTGATCCACCACTCTTCCCGTCCATTTGAGAACCCCTTGCCACCACTCCGTGACTCTCTGAACAACTCGGGACGAGATGATACTAAAAGCTGAGGCCAGATGCTTGATCACCCCCACCGCCCTCGCCTTCCCCTTCCCCGCAATCGCTATCAACATCCACCCCCGTATATCGTACGTCCGTCGAGCAGGTGCTGTAGCGGACGAGATCGTTGCGGGAGCTCCTGGTCAGTTCATCTCCCCCTTCACTGGCTTCGACTTCAAGTGCCGCCTACATAGCTGGAATGGCTGACGAAGCGATGTAGTCAATACCATCACCGTGAGGGCCGACAGCATCCCGTACTGTTCCCGTGGGACGGTCTCGTAGACCAGTGCAGCTGTACGTCACCCGTCTCCCTCTCCCTGCCCCCTCCACTCCGCGTCTAGCCTTCTCTCCCTTCGGTGTGCAAAACAGCAGCTGACGCGCCTTCACATCTCGCTCTTTCTTCATCTTCGATGATGGCAGCCTGATTCGCTAATCTCTGATTCTCGCCAATAGCTTCGTCCTTGTTTGCCCGCTCTCGGACCGTTGACTGCGCTCGCGTACCCCGCATCACAAATCTTCGTCTGCCAAAATATGATCTTGCCGTCACTTCTTCCTCCCCCTTCCTGCACACCTTCGCATCTTCACCGGCTCGCCTCTTTCCCCCCTTCTCCTCTCCACCGAGCCTTCTACCTCGCATCCCTTCAATGGTCAACATCTGCATCCCTCTTGGGCGGTACCTACCGACACTCAGCGATACCACCGGCGAGACCGGCAATATCCCGCAGATTACTACGGAGGTTATCAGGCGGGAGGCCAACATCACACCTACCTTATCGGCACTTTTCTCGCCGTGACTTCTTCCTCCGATGAGAAGTAAGCTTTGAGGTTAAGGTCATCGCACCAGTAGATCCCGGATACATCTTGCATGCCCTTTGAGAATATGCTATAGTTGCTGCTCGCTTGGTCTACCCGCTCAGGTTCGAAAGCCACGACCCGGATGTTCATCAAATCCGCTACTCAGGATCTTCTGCTGATCCGCTGAAAGTAGCCTTACCGATACCTTCGGGAAGAGGAGCATGGGAGAAGGCTGCAAACCTGTGATCATTCGTGGTCAGACTCTGTCCGGGCACAGTTGACACCGTCATGGACCACGCCACACCACAAATCGCCACTCGGACGAAATCAATGAGATTCGCCGAAATGCCGCCGACTCGCTCTGGGTACTTTAAGGTAATCGGTGACGCATCTTCCCCTTAACCGCTATTATGTCTCGCCTTGACTCGTATGCATCGTTGTCAGCCCTGTTAGACCACCCTGTCTCCTGTCCCCCATGACAACAGTCCGACAAGCCAGAGGTAAGTGAATTCCAAAGCGTATTTCAGCGCTAGTCATACCTACAGTATCCTTAGTCTCCGCACCCATCCATGACACTCACATAAGCTTCTACTGAGAGCAAATACTACCTGCAAGCAATCTCAGTCACTGACAACAAGCAAATTATATGCTCTGATCTATCAACCTGGTATATAAGGCATAACATTCTTCAAACTACAGCACCCCGGCGGAATGGCCGAGCGGTCTAAGGCGTGCGCTTAAGGTGGGCGGAAGCAAATCTTGATCACTCATCGCGCATCTTCGGGCGTGGGTTCGAATCCCACTTCCGTCAGAAAGGGCAGTAACATGCCTCCTTCTTTTTTGTCTGCCGTGGATCCCTGCGGAAAGACCATTGAACTAACGCTCAAGGATCGCTTTCGACAGTCGCGGACGGGACACCTTCTTCCAGACTTGCAGCATCATTCCTCTCGCCAAGAGTTATTTACACATGAGCATCTCTGCCTCGCGACTCGATGACGCACTGTACTCACTGATTTCAGCTTCTCAGCGCTAGAGATCTTGATAGTCGGACCCCGTGACCGCTTACCGAAAGGGACGGCTGTTATCCCTATATTGAAGATCTGAAATATCTTGGAAGATTTAGCCTGCGCCATTCACCTCCTGCTCGTCCTGGTTTGACCATGCTCACGACGTGAGGTTTTCCAGGATGGCGTGATACTCTGCAAAGCCATGTACGCCTGTATTTTACCGTTGAGCGCCATCAACTTCCCACTATCTCTCCGTCAGCTGAGCAGAGTGACGAAGGTCAAATTGGATCTCTTCTGCAGACAGTGTTGTATGAGGTGGATCAGTAATGCATTTCAGACGATAGCCTCGAAATTGATGGACTCGAGGATGTTCAGCCTTGTTCGTTTAAATAGTGTCAGTAGCTTCGTATCGGCATCTTATGAGAAGTCCGCACTTGTGTAACCAGCACGTCATAAGTCTGTGAGCATCAAACCGTATGAGTCTGCCACTCACTCATGCATTCTACCTAGAATCAACGGTGCTCCTCTCTCCCCGCAGGTCGATCATCGTCCGGAGATTTCCATTAACCTCCGCTAATTTCTTGAAGGATCTCGCACACCACCGCCGCATTCGCCTTGCTGGTCGTCTTACGGGAACATGCATCTCTTCGAAAGGCTGGAAGGCGCTTTCAGCGGGCGTTATTGGCGCTCCTCAACGTGTAGCTGAGCGTCCCGCTGCTCACTGCGCCGATCTCCTCATTCCAGCTCTATCGGTCAGCCTTGTCAGGTCCTTGCTGTCCGCAGTCTAGTGGAGCTCAAGCACCAGCTGCCAGGCCATCCGCTGCTAATAATCAAGCACGGCCATTGATGCTTCATCAGTATGGGCAGTCTGTCAGTCAGCCCCAGCCAGCATGTCAGCCCAAACAGACTTAAATAACGCTGCCAGTCCGACAAGCTGTTTCATCACGAAGGCAGAGACAACACGGAGGTCGGCTTGCAGAAGCCTGGCGGAACAGCACCCTCTGGAGTTCCGAATCTATCGGACGACGTTGATCACTCAGCACTCGACGAAGGTGTCCGATGTCCTCGAGATGACGGCGTGGATAATGCTCAGCGGATTGAGCAGAGTAGACAGCATAGTATGATGCATGCGAGGAGCTCCTCCACCTGGGACCGAACTGTCACAGCATGAGCGGATGATCACACTCCGAAGTTTGAGATTTCGCCCATTCGCCTCGATGCCATAGACCGGTCCCCACGGTCAGGATGGATGGAGTGTAATCCGTGTCGCCTTCGGGTCTTGTGCTCGAGCGCTCAAGTCACTTGCGGACCAAAGGATGTTCGCCATTGTGCTTTTTGGAGTGCCGGCAATCCTCCGAGAGATCCAGCCGCTCCGCTAAAGGTGATCTCTTCCGACAGCTCCAGCTCCTCCCAATATCCTCCTTTGTCCTCTCGTTCCCATCTTCCTGCCGGAAGGTCTGATTGTCCTAATGAGAGATCGAAAGCCTTTGAGCATGTATGGCGCCGTGCAACATCTTGATCGGACAAGAGGGTTCGACGTGGCGAGTTTGCGCCGAAAGGATGAGAGAAGGGGACAACCCGGAATATTGAAGTGGTCGTGGCGAATGACGATCCGGAAATCGGGTCCCCTCAGGCCGAGAATGAAGCATAAGTCGTGGAATATCCGCTTGCTCCTACCAATGCAATCGTTCTTCAGTGAAGATCGTATCTGATCTCGTTGAAGTGAACTCACTAGAACTCCCCAGTCATCTGCGTCCGATCCTTCAGGGCTTTTCCATCCTCGAGCCGGGCTTTCCATTCCAGCATGACAGCACAAGGTAGATGCGGGGGTATCGGAGTTGAAGTCAGTAAGATTTCAGTCCTGAGAAGCACATTCGGCAATGACACGCGTCGTGGAAGCGAGGCACTGACCATTCGTTGCCCTCAACAGCTCTGGCTTTCTGCAGCGCCAGAAACAGCCCGGAGATCCTCGATAGTAATAGTACGTCCACTCGAGGATCCTTGCGGGCCGTAGCCCCTCGCCGATGGCAAAGAGTTTAAATGGCTGAGTTCCCTTTTCCTGCTCCCCTAAGTCTCCCCAGTCCTCCCCGTATGTTCCAATCGAGGTGTCCGGTCACCGACAGACCACACGGTCCGCCTGAAAGGTGTTGCGGGATTCTGTTGACGGAGCGGACGATCCAGATCGCCTGTGAAGGCTGACAATGCGCCGACGAGAAATAATTCCGTCAGGCCGGCCGGAGCTGCAAGAGCCGAGAAGCATTCTGGCCAGAGGTCCGCGTCGGAAGTCGTTGGGAAGAGGGATGCGGTCAATGGAGGAGTGATGAGTTGATAATGAGAAAGGGTACCGAAGTATTCGGAGCGATACGATGCTGGACGATATGCGCGAAAAGGGCAACAACGTGTGTCATGCGTGCTTGTCGGCATTGAGAGGCGGGACGACCCGATACACCTATCCCAGGTCAGCAAGGCGGCATCAGGTCCGGCTCACCATTTTGGGGAGTCCAACATGAGGGAGAACCATGACCTTCTCCCCACACGTCATTACGGCGTGCCTCTCCGTGCAAGCTGTGCAAATCATCCTCAATAGAATTACCTTTAGAGCTGGCAGTCGCGAGCGTTGAAGCTGTTTGACTCGCTCGCCTCGGAAACCAGGGGCTGAAGGTAAGGCGGGACGAGGATGGTGATGGTGCTGAAGAGGCTAGGCATAGAGATGATACTCCTCCATCGTGGTCGAAGAGGATTGCTGGAGGGCCGGTTGATGTATAGAGGACGTTGTCGGGACCGAGCATGTTCCGACTTCTATCGCCTGTGTCAGCGACGTAGCCCGACCTCGTACATCAAGGTACTTGCAGGGTTGCCTTCACGAGCTACTGATCCTGGCATCTCTCGGACCCCCTCGTGCATCGTCGGTCGTGGTCACATGCACTACCGGGACAGTCAGTCGGATGATTTCGTACACGACTATCATGCGGCGCACCTGATGAGTCCAGTCGACCATAATGAGATCGGGAGACTTCCGAAGTTTGAAGGGCTGATCAGGATGCGATGATGGAGATGAGGTGCCGAAGAGACGATGTTGTATTCTCGGCATGCTGATGTGTGGGGCAAGGCAGCAGGACCCAGCGCACTCGGCATACTGCGAGAAAGAGCATTTAGGGATGAAAGACGGCTTTCAGCCAGATCAAAAGCCATCCGGGCCTCCGGGGATCCGGCTTCTTTGGAGATCTCCGTTGCTTCATTAGACCAATCACAAGTTAGAGCAGTCCCAGTTCCATATGTACTACGAATACCGTCTCTCGTACACACTACTCGACAGGGCGGACTGACCCAGCATCGATGCCCCTGCTCGGTGTGGAGCTCATTACCTTCGCTCTCGCACTGTCCACATCACCCGATTTTCCGACAGAGCATTCTATCATCTCACCACCACCTCTTGAATCCTTGCTCCATACCTCTCTCTGGAAGGTCGGCGTGGCTTCCCGCGGGATTCGAGGATAATGAGACGCAATGGGATCAGACAAAGCTGGGACTTGTCTGAGAGTGAGGTGAGCGCTGCAATGCCTTCTCCGGATAACTGAAGAGTTAAGCGTCAGGTCCATCATCCCCGTACCCCTGCGCGTTATGCAAGCCGACAGTGTCGGACCCATCGCTCATTGATGGGCCCTCAACTTGACTCGAAGTCATCGCTGTGCAGCGGGGCGGGACTTCCCTCTAAGCAGCGGCCTTCCTCCAAGGTAGTCTGGTGCGCTGGAGCTGGGCGTATCGACCTCTCCTTCAGGGCAGCTTCAATCATTTGTGCGTCATCACCTGATAGAGATTTTGTTTGTGCTGACCCGGCTGAGCAGCCCCAAGACCCACAGAGGGATACAGCAGGAAGCTTAGGCACCATCCGACGAACGAAGCAAGGGAGCTCGTACGCTTGTACGTCATCTATGAGGACGAAATCATGCTTTTCGACAACGAAGACGAGTGCGGTGGAGCTAGGAGAAGAGAATCCGGGGCAGGGATGGGAGGAGGGGAGGGGGGAGGAAGAGAAGGAGGGAGAGGCGAGAGGCGGAGAGGAGGGACGAGGAGAGGGAAGGAAGAGGAGCGGGTCCAAGGATAAGCGATCGACCGGTTATGTGACAGGCGGTAAACGGGTATGCGAGGACGGCTTTGGAGGCACAGTGTAGCGTTCAGCTAGGAAGTTCAGGTGAGAGGTGTCAGCGGCTGCTCGCTAAGACCAAGGACGACTGAAGTCAGCCTCTCTCCGAACCCCCGCCGCCTTCTCGCCTGCCCCTCCCCTCAACAAATCAGTAAGAAGCCTTCTGTCAGCGATGTCCGCACAGCACTGGAAGCAGCGGATTCGATCCGCATCCCGGTCGCGGCTTTGACTTCGCATCGGGGAATGCCGAGCAGCATTGTTAGCAGTATATTTTGGGAGTGTATGCATGATCTATGTGGAAACTACTGGCGCAACGCTCACTCCGCGTCGAAGGAGAAGCAAATGGCAAGAAAACCACTTGAGGAGTAGGTCGTTTGTTGGACCTCTATGCGGGATGACCCAACAATTGACTAGGGGGTGGCGCCGGTCTTATTGGTGGCATTGTCGAGTACTGTCCATTGCCGCCGAAGGGCGATACCGAGGTTGACCAATGGTGCATGACATACGCAATGGGTGCGTGGCCGAAGGTTAAGAGAGGAAGGGGATTAGAAGGTTTAGAGAGGAAGGGGATTAGAAGGTTTAGAGAGGAAGGGCGGAAGGAGCGAGCTTGGGAGGGTGCGAGGTGTTGTAGTAAGGGGGAGGACAATAGGGCGAAGAGATCATCGTCGGGTAGATGGAAGCTGTGATGAGAGGTCAGCGAACGCAGGTGGTCCGGGAGCACCCGGAAAATATCGAACCTGTCGACGAGCGCAAGAGATTGGTGATACAAGCTGTTGTCTTCGAAGATGGAGATTGAGCGAGGTGCGGAGGTGCGTCGATTGTGTATAAGCCTGGCGGGGTGGGAAGGTCGGGGATCCTGTGGGCTCGGTTGTGCCGATGTAGTACCCTCCGAGACCGATCGTGAACCTATTGCGGGAGGCTAGGACATCAATCAGCCCATGTGCCGGACGATGAAGGGATTGAAGGAGAGACAGCGGTGAAGGGTAGGTGGGAGACGTACAGCGGCACCGGGCCACGGAATGGTCGCCTCGGAACACTGGATGGAGTCGCCAGCGGTCACGGTATCTCGGCGACTACATCGCTTCGTCAGTTCATTCCAGCGATGCAGGTGGATGTCGGGGTGGAAGCCAGTCAAGGGGGAGATGAGCGTACCAACAGCGCCGCCGAGGAAGTCGTCCGTCGTAGCACCTGCTCGATAGGTGTGAGACCCATATGGGCGGATGTTAGCAGCGAAGGCGTTGAGGGGGAAGGCGAAGGCGTGGAGGGGGAAGACGAGAGCGGTGAAGGTGAATGTGAAGAAGGTCGAGGGTGAATCTCCCCCAGAGATGTGAAGTAGGGACGCACGGAGTGGTGGCAAGGGTGATTCAGTGTAGCGTACATGCGATATTTTGAGATCCGGTGATGCGAAGAGGTGCAAATCTTGGTGAAGGTTCGCTAGGCCCGTTGCAAACAGATAGGCTTGAGCAGAGAAGAATCTTGATGAGATCATAGGTAGCACTGACAAAGGCATCCAACCCGGTGTCAATGCGTTTCGGACACTCGAGACGCAGACTGCCCAGCCTCTGATGTCGTGAAGCCTCCAGGTCTCTCCTCTCTACGAGGGCTTAAGTCGATGTGAGTGAAGACTATAGCGGCATCTTGAGAGAAGGAAGGGTAGGGAGGGGGTCGAGTGGCCAAATTGTCGATATGTTGGATGTGGGAGATGTCGTGAGGTTCCGATGATCGAGCTGATGAATCCTATGTAGTTGGATTTCAGCATTGAACAGAAGCGAGGTAATAGGTTGAGACGAAGGAATGTGAAAGAAGTGATGTGAAGATGTCGGAATGTCTCAGAGGGGTGGAATTCAGGCTCGACCACGCGACTGACCTGTTTTTCCCGGCTCTTGGATGTATTCCTCCAACAAATCACCACACCTCGAAGCTCCACTTCTACCCTTCCAACGCCCTCGTCGACATGTCTCCTACCACGGACCCCAAGCTCGTCTTCTTCTCCTGTCCGAAGCCGCAGTGCACTGCCTGGTGAGCTCTCTCACTTTCTGTCCTTCCCTGCTGCTCCCTGATCCGAGCTACAGCGGCGAGTGGCGTCATCTACTGGAAAAGCTGGTCGTCGCCCCGGGCATATCATCGCGGGAATTGCGATACCTGGCAACGGCGGTCTTGGGTTGTGAAAAAGGAGTTCGAGATATAATTCCGTCAGTACACTCCGTTAGCCGCCTCAGCTCGGACCGTCAACGAGCCCCGCTGAAGTTTGGTGAGATCAGACGACGCCGGCGAAGGCTGCCTCGAGAGATTCGAGGATTTCGCGGTTGCGCATGGCGCGGGACCACTGACAGAGGGAGAGGAAGAGAGTGCCAAGAAGTAGATCCAGGAGTCTACCTTCGTACGTCCGACTAAATGCAAGTTCCAGGGCATGTAAGAAGCACAATGAGAGTCCGAGGAGCATCGAAAAGCTCTCACCCGGACACTGGATGATCTTCGCAGGAACATGGCGCCTTGACAGCTTGCTTTGTATCGCGGTAGGGGGGGGGGATGGGCGGAGCATCGAAGACTAGAAGGAAATTGATGCTGTCCAGACAAGTCCAAAAATGAATGCGCCATGAAGGTTTGGTTCAAAGAGCTGGATCAACATCATCCCGACCGATCGTTACCTCCTTCCGCCCGGCACTTCGTGGAACATGTTGCAATCGTGCTCTTCAAGACTGCCGACGAGGAGCTAATCCAGCTCACGTCTAGCAGATGACGCCATCAGGCCATTGATATTCCGAGTCATGTGCTGTTTCATCATGTGCTGTTTCTGTCACGGTGCTACGTCGACCAGCAAATAGGCCCGACGCTCAGCTCCTAGAATCGGCGACGGTTGTCTGAGCTTCGGCAAAGTTGGACTACCGTGGTCGAACTTGGCTGGAATAACTCGAGGACACGCGTGGGTGTAGCCGAGATAAGTGCCGGTCGAGTAGCGTGGGCTAGAGATGCAGAGGCTATGAGTAGGCTAGGTAACTATAGTGACTTTTTACTTTAATCTCGAATCGCTGGTTCTTCCCGACTCTCATGTCCATCCCTCTTATACGTCGTCTTCCAGGCCTATCTTCGGTCCTTCTCGTTTCGAGTTCAATGGTGTTTCGTCGTCGGCGAGGGGAAGCGTAGCGAGGACAATAGAGGCGAGCAGGGACAATAGGCGTTGGAATACTGACAGTGATAGCATCGTTTCGTAGTACAATGAACAAGGTTGCACCCCGTTTCAGAGTACAATGCCGGAGATAAGCACTGGTTGCTTATTGTCGGTGATGTTCGTCGATATTATCCGAGCTTCATTCACGATCGTGACAGTTTCATCCGTTTGGATGCGTCGATGACCATGCGGATGTACGCCGGAATCATCTTTCAAGCCGTCAGCACCGTTCCGTTCCTTCTATCGTATTACCCACTTTGGGATCGCCTTCACTCCTTAACGTCTCCTCATCCTGACGTGCGAGCTCCCTCCGCGCGGGCCTTGGTTGCGCTGGTGACGATGTATAGCAACAAGCATGACCACACTCACATCCTTCTGGCTGGCCGTCGAAAAGGAGATGCCGCTGGGTCGCGAGATCCGCGCCATCATTCACCCTCAGGAGCATCAGTTGTGATCAGATAGCGAAACTCACAAGTCGAACATCGTCTTGATGCACGGATCGATCCGAAGAGCTCCAGTCAGCACGATCACCCAATCTTGGATTTGCAATCGCTCATCAGAATGGGGTCGAAGTCATCGATCGAATGGGGAACAGATGCTTCGACGATCTGGGATTGTTAGTACTACTAGAGATCGAATAGTCGCCTCGTCTTCATCATTATCGTAAAGGAGTTTCAATATGTCCTCCGGGGTTGGCTCGTCCGCGTGATTGGGAGTCTACCTCCAGTAAGCTTCCACTGGGAAAACGGAGCCTTCAGGGGTTTGAGACCTGCAGAACGCTGCTGTGTGTCAACGATGCTAAGTCAAAGGCAGAAGGCCCCGCTCACCACGGGTAGACTCATGTTGCCAAAGCTGTTGGTATGAGTAGCTAGTGAAGTGATGGATGGTTAAGACAGCTGCGGGACCTTTGCTTCGTCAGGTTTTGCGAACATCACCACTGCTAAGGATCGCTTCCGGTCCGACCCACCGGCCTGACGTGTAGATACATGACAAACAGACTTCGGATACCCTGTTCTCCGATCTCGCTAGAGCCAAAGGACACCCCAAGAGAAGCTCCGAGCTCCTCTCGTGGAGCTCGGTTGATGGCATCAATGATCGGCCTCGGCGTCTTTTTCGGTGTCGGAGGTGCCTGCAGGGCTTGGGTCTGCCGCATCCTTTCGGACCCTTTTTCACGACGATCGGGAAGTACCTGATCGGCTTCCACGCCGGATTCCAGTCAGATTAATTCCGCATGTGGCATTTTACTCTTCTCTTTCTCGCACCCACCCTCTTGCGGTCTTAGTCCCATTACTTGTCTGAGATCAACTCCTAATGCTTCATATCATCACGGAGGCATGTCAACTACCTAGCAAACAATATCAGGACTTAGTCTCCCCTCCTTGTGCAGCCCGAACCGCCTCCAATCGCCTCGGCATGGAACCAACTAGGGTGTTGATATAACTCATCGGGATGGCCTCCCAAGCACTGTCTGCCTGTCCCCATAGGACGTCCCCGTTTCTGGCATGAGCTGTGTGTTGGAGCTCCGCAGGCCTTCCCTGGAGCTCGGACCATGCGTTCTCGATGGGATTGAGGTCAGGAGAGTAAGGTGTGAAAGAGCCGCCGGTACCCCAAGTCCCTTCGAGTCAAGTCGCAATATTCGTTGTTATGGACGCGCGAATTGTCCTCCATGACTATAGGCAGTCTCCCCTGGTTGGTGAAGGTCCGCACAGCCTCAATTAGAGGCCCTCGTATGATCCATTCGGCGTATTTGGTACCTCGTCCGTCCAAAGACCCGTTCTCCAGTCTCTCTGCATGTTATCCTCGACCCGCTGGAGCCGTTTGACGCGTGTACAATCGGTAATGGGAGGCGCGTGTCGCATTATATGACACTGTAGCCCATCCTCAGCGGCAATCTTTCCATATCGTGCTTCGAGAGCACCCCTCTTGGCTTGCCAGGGACTCAAACGTAGTAAGACGGTTCGTTTCAATTGTGGCTAGGATCCCTCTACGGCGTTTGGGCTCATGCAAGAAGGGCCGACCAGAAAGAAGGGTATAGGTGGACTTGCCGAGTTCAAGCTCGTCCCAAAGCCTCCGACTTGTAGTCTGCTTTACAGCCGTCTTCTCCTTTATTTCTCGGTATGTAATCCCGGAATCACGATAGGCAATGACTCTACCACGCTCAAAGTCACTTGTGTTGCTTGGAAACAGGATATCCATGCATAGCAAGGTCACTAAAGACAACGCGGAGACTTAAGTGGAAGAGGGGCCACACTGCTCGGAATTAGTCGGCGAATAGCCAATTATCGGTGCTGCCGCATCGGGCCGCTCCGGGGTCTCTCGGCAGGAATATTTTAGTAGCTTCGGACGTGAAATCAAGTCAATCTTGCATTGTCAAACTCCTCTACTCATTTCCACCTTCCCATTCACCCCATCATGTCTCCAGTACGAGTCAACGACCCGGACACATGCCTGCTTTACCGCGATCTCCACGGAAAGAAGCCTGAGACCGTCGTGAAGGCGAAGGGGTCCTATGTGTATCTCGATGACGGCCGGAAGTACGTCCACTTTCAACCAGTATGAGCGAGCCAAGAAGCTGATCGAAGCAAAGGATCCTTGACGCATGCGCGGGTGCTGCAGTGGCGTCCATCGGACATGGCGATCAGCGTGTGATCCAAGCCGTAGCAGCTCAGATGTCGACGCTATCCTACCACCACACTTCCCGTCTCACCAACCCCACAGCGGAGAGACTCGGTCAGATGCTAGTCGGACATCGTCCCGGAGGTCTCTCGCACGCTGTCTTCTTATCGTCCGGGTCCGAGGCGAACGAGAGTGCTATCAAGCTGGCCAGACAGTACTTTGTGGAGATCGCAGAGCCGGAGAGGGTGCATATCATCAGTCGAAACAACTCTTATCACGGAAACAGCATCGGTTGCGTTTCCCTTACGGGCATTCCGGTGAGCCATCGGAGTCGAACGCGACATGTACTGATGGTAGTCGTCAGAGTCGCCGTCGGCACTTTGAGCCGATCCTGATGAAACATATGTCTCGTGTCTCCCCTTGCTACGCCTACCGCTACAAACATGATGGGGAGAGCGACGCGAAATATGCTCGACGCCTGGCGGATGAGCTGGAAGAGGAGATCCTCCGGGTTGGGGAAGGAAAGGTCGCCGCTTTCTTCGCAGAGACTGGTCACTTTGTTACGGAACCTCCCTGATGCTCCTGGTTGACGGTCGCGTAGTTGTCGGTGCCGCTGCGGGAAACATCGCGCCAGTTCCCGGGTACTTCCCAGCCATCCGAAGAGTGTGCGACAAGTACGGTGTGCTGCTCGTTCTGGACGAGATCATGTGCGGGATGGGGCGAACCGGGAAGATGCACGCATGGGAATGGGAGGGTACGTCTCCAGGCTTTCTGACTCTTGACATTATCAACTGAGGGTTTAGGTGTCGTCCCCGACATACAGACCGTCGGCAAGGGTCTCAATGGAGGATATCAAGCGCTTTCTGCAGTCCTTATGCAGCAAAAAGTAGTCGACGGCTTGAAACGAGGCTCAGGCGCTTTTGCCAACGGACAGACATTCCAATGTCATCCTGCTGCTGCCGCTGCGGGAGTCGCTGTGATGTCTGTCTTCGAAGACGACAACATTGTGGCGGGATGTGCCAAACGAGGCGCCGAGGTGAGTGGCAAAGAGTACTGTATTCGTGTATCTGACGGCTCGCTTAGCTTCGACAAGCTTTGGTCGAAGCGGTAGGCGATCACCCTAACGTGGGAGACATCCGGTGCGTAGAAATCTCTCCTGAGCTCACCTTCAACAGAGGCCGAGGCCTGTTCCTCTCGATCGAGTTCGTTACGGACCAGAAGACCAAGGGCACTTTCCCCAAATCACTTCCCTTAGCATCCCTACTCGACAACGCCATCTTCGCGCGTGGCGTTTCCGTCTACTCAGGATTTGGGAAAGGAACCGCCGACGGGGTCGTCGGAGATCATATCCTGTTTTCGCCACCGCTCAATATTTCGTCGAGCGAGATCACGGAGCTGGTGGAGGCGGTGCGCGGTGGGATAGAGGAGGTGTTTGGTACACAGGAGATTCAGGAGATTCTTAGCATGTAGGGTTAGATGCAAATCATCGCACAGTAGGATGAATTCTTCACTTTAGTGACTGTTTCCTGCAAAAATAAAGAGTACGACGAGCGTGCTTGGTTGACCAGGCGACAGTATACGATCTGTATCTTAGATTCGAAATTCTGCGAATGAGTCTCGGTGCTAACAAGAAGAAAAAAATGCACAGTTTGGGTGACATATAAGGTTGCATGTTGACGACATATTCCTCCCCTACCGCTCATCGGATGAAGTGCTTCACAAAGTCCGCCCCCAACCCGACCTTCTCAAAGTGCGTTCTCGCGAGATCGATCTTGGAGAACACATCCTCGACCGCCTCCGGCTTTCCCCACGGGTCGCAATAGATATACGCTCCCGTAACATGGAACATCGTAATCATCTCCTCGACTCCCTCCGGCACCTCCAGGGTATGAATATCTCCGGGGGGTTCAAAAGCGTAAGATCCTTCCTCAGCCCACCAATCATGTTCGAGGTAATGCCATCGACCTCGAAGGACGGTGGCGTGGACAGGACCGGCGTGACGATGACGAGAGAGGATCCCGGATTTACGGACTCGGAGGAGGTTGACAAAGTATCCTTGGGAGGTGGAGAAGAGGAGAGGGCGGAACCAGACGTCTTTGGATTGGGGGATCCAGAGGCGTTCGTCGGTGTGGTCGATGTCGAGGACGTTGGCGTGGACGAGGTCTTCGGGGACGGCGTACAGCGGAGGACCTTGGTAAGGGGTAGCGGAGACGTCGGTGGGTCGTGTCATGGTACTGGATGCTCCGTTTGGGTTTCAATTGGTATGCTGCGTATGTGTGCGGCTTCGACCAACAACATAATGTTTATATCAGCCTGGGTTTTTGGCGGCGTCGGGATCGCCGAGCGGATCGGTCCGGGATAACGAGGGGATAGTAGGCGCCGTCGAAGGAGAGGCGTCTGCTCGAATGGCCATTTGTGGTTTGGGTTGGGAGGCTCAAACTGGCCAAATGAGACCGTTGCCATCACCATCAAGTTGTCAGGATGGAATGGGCGTATGCAGAGGGGATCCGCGGTGGCGGAAGCAAAATTTTCAGATGCACCCCGAGTTCTCTGGCCGCTGGTTGGAAAAATGCATTCCATCATTTCGGCTGAAGGGGTACGATGGATTCCTCCGGACCAATCCGTCGAACGGTACATGCATGCGTCCAATGTCGGGAACGGTGAGTCGGAAACGATCGTGACTTGTGTGTCCTGTTGGTGATGAAGGACCAGGAAGCAGAAATGCGGGGGTTTCACCTCTCTAGCTACTTGTCTGACATGTCAAGAACGAAAGGTGCCATGTTCCTTCGAGCATGAGGCGAGGGACCCTCGGTACAACCCATATCTTCGGATCCAGTCTACGACCCCCTCCTATCGCTCCGTCCGCCCCGAAACCCCTCCGACATCGGACTCGGTGCAAAGATCGGATTTGGGCACTGATCAGCCAAGGCTGCCGGAGTATGATCCGTCTGGGAGACGTGGCTCGGACATCCCAGTCCTTCTCGAGGATGTACAGCATCAGTGAGTGGGTTCTGTGCTCATGGGATGAAGCTGACGCATCTATATTCAAAGACTCGACGGCCTGCAGTCACGGCTGCAACAAGTAGAGCACGTCCTGATGAGTGAAGGACGTAGCACGCAGCGGAGAGAAAGTCAGCAGTCTGGCCTGGCAGTCGCTGGCTATCACCCATCTCCACATGTCGAGCCGTGAGTAAGCCTTGTCCCCGATCACGAGGCTGATGTGACCAGTCCGATTACCGCGTCCTCAAGTCACACGCAATCATTCTCTCTTCCAGCTCCACAGCACCATACGCCAGATGCCCCTTCGCCCACCACGACCTTCAACGGACCGCTCAGAGTCTTGCAGGAGCTCGGAGCGGACGATCCTTCCGACACGGAGGAGCATGATCCTGTCACGAGGCAGATCATCACCTATGGTGAGGCCAGTGTGGCTTTCAAGATGTACGCGCCTAGTGAAGTGTGATCAGGCTGACCGTATCGTCAGATTCTTCAACCGATGTCATCCGAATGCTCCATTCCTCGACGCTCAGTATGATCGGAATATGGAACTCGTACGATCAACTAGTGTGGCCCTATTCCTCAACATCGTCGTGGTCGGAGCTCGTTTCTGGGGACATCCGGACAAGTGAGTCGCCCGAATCCCGTTTAGATGGCTATTGATTTCGAGACGGGAGAGATTTATGGCTGCATCCCCGCTACCAGAGTCTCGTCACGCTGCTGGACCACCAGCTCAACCGCCTCATCTTTCGGCCTCGACCTTCAGATCTTTGCTTGGGGACGGTGCAAGCGTTGATGATCTACTCTCACTGGATGCCAGTCGACGTGTCTCCGGATGGCTCTCGGTACCGCTCTCGATTTTCGGAATCCAGCGCTTGGCAATGCTTGGGTTTGGCTGTTCGATGGGCCACATTGCTTGGTCTCGACCGGTTGGCTCACCTTCCCTTCCTGGATCCGTTGAGCTCGCCTAGTCCTCACGACGTGCGGGCGTTGCGGACGATGCTCTACCTCACGGAAAGCGATCATTAGTAAGTGCTACAAGTCACGGATTGGTGCCTTAAAACTGAAACATATTCCAAGTCTCGCGTTGTCTGCCCGACGATCGCCCACCTTGGGTACTGGCGACATCTGCCAAGTCTTGCCGCAATTTCTTCGAAATGGCTCCGCGCAGTCGACTGATCCGCGATTGACTTCGCTATTACGAGTAGTGCACGCGGCTCACATGATGGGCGACCGCGCGTTGTCAGCTGGCAGTGTTGACGCTTTCAATGAAGATGTCAATATTGTTGAGAGGTGAGTGCCCGCGGGAACAGCCGTTCGGGATGCTGACGTGATCATATCATCAGAGACTTTGTGGCGAGTATGGGTCGGTGCAGTCCCTTTTGCCCTGGCAACCCAGCTGACCTTCGCGTAGGCAGTGCTGTCCCGGACTTCGATAGAATGAGCCAGCATTTCCCCTTCAGTGAGCGAGACATCTCCTTGGCTGAACGTTTCCCTGATCTCTCAGCCTCTCTGCGATGGTATCGCCTTACCTTCGCGAGTACGCTTCTACCCCCGTCCAGCGAATGGCGTCATGCCGGCGAGGTCTTTCGCATGAGTGTCGGATGGGCTAGTCAGATCCTCTTCCATCTTTCAGCCTCGGCATCGATGAATCCGATGAACCTCAATACCCCCGCAGCGGATATCTCACTCGAGCCCGATTCTGGCATTGTCGAGATCCTTTCGTTCGCGATCGATCACTACTATGTTGTCGTGTGAGTCTGTCTGGGATTTCCTGTGACGATCTTTTGAGCATCGCTGAGGTCGAAGCAGGGCCTACACTGCTTCTTTCCTGGTGCTTGCTTGGCAGACTGGTGCTATCGACAGTGAGTGAGTCAACTGAGTCCACACATGCTCACGAGAATCAGACCAGCTTCAGGCAGTCCCTCCCTCTCAGGTTACCCCCAGGACGAACGATGTCGCACCGCGATCCTCTCTCCTCTTCCAGCTGGTCGATCTCGCCTCTCGTACCCTCGACCAATGCGCCCCCAGCCACGGACATCTCGCCGCTCGCTACACCGTCTTCCTGCGCGGAATGGCCAATATGATCGAGGCTGCAGGTCCTGCGTATCCGCCTCCTGAGAACCTGGCAAACCTGGGCGACCTGGATAGTCTCTTGCCGGAGATGAATGAGGGTCCTGGCCATTCTTGGGATCGAGATTGGCAGGACCTTTGGCAGAACTCGGGCTTGGACCAGGGGTGGATATTCAATAATCTTGAATGAGTTTGGGTTTTGAGGTGTGTATTTATTGCTGAGCCCGCGCTGAATCACATATTACGTCTGATTTGGTCAATGTCCCGTCTTGATTTTCGCGTTTTGGCGGTAGGGCGCTTGAAGTCGTCATACGGCCGTCTTGACTTTCGAGCTAGATTTCGAGTAGCAGTCTAACAGCCGAACGATGTACAGCTAAAGTCTATTTGTTGAATGGTACAAGAATCAGCAGATTGGATGCATAGACAGGCCCGTTTGGCGCTGATGGGATTTTTACATACATAATGATAGGGGGATCCGTCAAATGTCCAATCCAAACAGCGCAGAATGAATGGATCTTTGCCTGGAAAATCGTGGTGAAGAATGCGTATCGATCTGATCTAACTTCCTCTATCCAAGGGTATAATCCTTGATGAGTTCGGAACTCATGAGGCTCAGGACGCGATTTTGCCGAAGTGCGAAAACTAAAGACGGGACTTTGACCATACATCCCAAGTTATTCGCATGCGCAGTGAGGCGTGGCCCGGCCTCGATGCAGCGGTTGCCAATATATCTCTCCCACTGTTTCCGATGTCTCATGGTAATGGGCACTTTGCATCGAGGTCTACACCCTAATCGTACTCTTAAATAACACAACGTTTGCCAAAGCTCCGTAGCCCTGGATCACCGGAGCAATTCAACTCTTCTCTTGCACGCCCCCCTCAGCAATCGCCGCCTGCTGCCTGCTGAGTACATTGGCGTCTCTGGCCTTCTTGAAGTCGCGAGCAGCCACTCTGTTCTCGTACAGCAAGTCGAGCTCGGCGAAGGTAAAGCCCTTTGTCTCGGGTAGGCGGAAGAACGCCCAGATGAGGGCTAGTGCGGTACAGCCGGCCCAGAAGAAGCCTGCCTTGGCTCTACAAACGGCAACGTCAGTGATTCTTCAAGTCCTACTGCACAACGGAGACTCACGCCCAGTTCCAGGCGGTTGAGTTGAGCATGTATGGAGTGATGACTCCGGTCCAGATGCAAGTCACATTGTACATGTTTCGGGCGATAACGGTGGTCTTGTGGCGGAGACGGGAAGAAGCGGCTTCCGGCACAATGACATCTGGGTGATCGTCACCACGGAACTCTGATACTGCGCAGGAGGACGAGCTTACATGTGAGGGGTCCGACTGTCGAATCATAGATGAGGGTGAAGACGAGAAGCATAGCACCGATAGCCCACGAGGCACCGATGTTGGAGGAAGGCGCGATACCGATAAAACCCACAATCATGAGACTGACAAAGATGCCGACCAAGCCGTACAGGAAGATCGTGCGACGTCCGAAGTGGTTGATCATCGGCCACGATGCTACAGTTCCCACGAACGCAATCGCGTACTGCAGATAATCTCAATCAGACTCGGACTTGAGAAGCCGGTGCAAGCTTACGAGACCGAGAGTCATGTTGAAGGCCTGGCTCGTGGCGAGACCAGCTTGCTCGAAAAAGTAGATGGCGTAGGTTTGCAACACAGGTCCGCACATCTGCTGGATGGTCCAAGTGCCGACAGCGATCTCGGTGCGACGCAGATTGGTGCCTCTAAAGCATTCCATGTAGCCGACGCCCGCGGTGAGTCGCCTCTCAAAGGCGTTGGTCTCGGCGAGGAGCGCTACGGTCTCTTGCGGAGTGGCAATGTCAAAGCCCGTCTTGGCGCTCTGCAGTCTTCGAACGGCTGCCTCTGCCTCGGCTTCGCGTCCATGTCCAACGACTGCGGAGGAGCGATCAGTGAACCGACGCAGTGATGGTCTGGGGGAGAGACTTACGCCACGTAGGGGACTCGGGGCAGAAGATGCAGACGAGCAGGATGGGAACTGGCCACACCCACTGGACGGCATAGGGGATCCTGCGAGCAGGGAATGTCAGATAAACTTCCAGCAGCTACCGTGACACATACCTCCATCCCCACTGATCAGTGCGGCCCTCGACTCCGACCAACACGCCAGATGCGATAAACTGTCCAATAACCTTTTGATAAGTTGGATCAGCTTGTGCTGCGTTCCGTCCAAAACGAACTTACCCAGCACAGGTTGACGTAAGACGTGAGGTAACCTCGAAGGTTAATAGGCAAGACCTCAGACGCGTAGACCGTCGTTATCGTTTGGTATGCTCCCCAGGGTATTCCGCATAATATTTGACCGAGCAGTTGCAAGGCTAGTGATTTTCCGAAGAAGGAGATGAAGATCTATACGGTGTGAGTACTGGTCTTTGATTGGTAAAAGAATTGATGACTCACGAAGGCGATCATGAGCAATGTTGCGCCGGTCATGACCTTCTTGTTGCCGTACCAGTCGCAAAGGTATCCTGTGGCCGCGAGACCAAGGATCTCTCCTATGTAGGCGCCATTGGTTACTGAGCCAGATATCAGACATGGTCATCGCCAGTGATGGATGTGAGACTCACCAGCACTTTGCCAAGGAGCGGTGATGGAGGCCTCACCATCTACGACTTGATTGCCAAAGGTGTTGTTAAAGGAGGGGAAGCCGAGATAAGAGCCGATCTATGAAGCCTTAGTCAAGCCCTCGAATCGAAGGAATGGACGAGACACACCAAGATTGTATCATATCCCTCCATTATCACAGCAGATGATAGAAGGATTGACCATCCAATGGCTTTCGAGTATGCCTTTAGACCATGACGAACGGTCAAACGATGTTCTTTCAAGGTCGCCATCGTGGCCTCCTCATTGACATCCTTGATCTTGGCGATACCTGCATGCTCGGCATGCTTCTCATCGTCCGAGTTCTGACCGGAGTGCTTCATAGCTTCGATATGGTGAGAACCGTTCATGGTGAAAAGATAAATGAGGAATTGGGGGACGTAGATAGAAAGCATGAAGTGATATACGGTATGACACTCCCGCGCGTATGGGAAAATCGTCGGAGTCGCTTCGGACCGAGCCGGGAAGATAACGCCTCGGCCCTTGGGGCATTTATGAGACCACGACGTCCAGCATGGCCGAAGACGATGTCGGGTGTCATTAAGCAAAGGAAAGTAGACAGAGAACGCGGTGGATCGTAACGTTCCTCGCTCTGATCGTCGCCATGTCGGTCAAGACATCAGCACCGGCACATTATCAACAGCGAGCTCATTTCAAGGAATGTTGTATCTATCAAGTATACCCAGCATCTTTCTGCGATTCGAACGGGGATGGGATAGGTGATATACAAGGAATGATCTCCAAGCTAGATTACCTCAAGGAGCTTGGTGTCGTCGGTTTTCTCTTGTACATCGAGATCCGCACCGCTCAATTCCGGCCCTTAGGACGTCGTCTGGCTCTCCCCAATTTACAAATCACCGCTCGTCGACATGGGCTACGACATATCCGATTTCCAAGACATCAATCCCCAATTCGGCGCTCTGGCCGATGTCGATCAGCTTATTGCGGGCATGCATGAGCGAGATATGAAGCTGGTGATGGACCTCGTCATCAACCATACAAGCGATGAACATGCATGGTTCGTTGAATCGCGCAAGTCGAAGGATAATCCGTACCGAGATTTCTACTGGTGGAGGCCGCCTCGGTACTCGCCCGAGGGGGAACGTCTTCCTCCGAACAACTGGCGAGAAGAGTTCTCCAATGGAAGTGCCTGGGAGTGGGACGAGCAGACGCAGGAATACTATCTACAGCAGGTCGCCCATTCGTCCGGATCCTCGCAACCTGGCTCACCGTATCTTACAGTCTGTACTGCAAGGAACAGCCCGACCTAAACTGGGAGACACCGGCAGTACGGAAAGCTGTTTACGAGGACATCATGAAGTGGTGGCTTGATCGTGGTGCCGATGGATTCCGGATGGACGTCATCAATCTTGTGGGTATTCCGTTATTCTTTAGCCCGAACTCAGACGCTCCATCAAGATTTCGAAAGATGCCAGGCTACCCGACGCTGCGGTACAGGACCCGAATGAGAAGTATCAGATGCCGTACGAATTCTGCGCAAATGGGTAAGCTATCCTTGGCGCCCGCGTTGATGGGACTTTGGAGCTCATTGGATCTCCAGCCCTCGAATACACGAATTCCTGCAGGAGATGAATCGGGAGGTCTTGTCAAAGTGTCCGTGTACCCCTGACCCACCTTGACGGCGACTGATGGCTTTCTAGATCCCAGTCTGATCACCGTTGGAGAGACTGTACGCACAAATAGTCTGGCGTATGCTGAGCACGTTGCGACAGCCTTTCACCCATCACGATTTCGACGTTCTCGTTCCCTATGTTTTGCCGGAGAATAAAGAGTGAGCCAAGGTCCCCCGTAGATATCGCTGATCTAGCGAAGGCTTCAAATGATCTTCCAAGTGAGCGGAATCGCTCAATCGAGATTGAGGTGAGACTGATACGGAGACCAGTTCGAGCAGCAAGAAGTGGACGGCTACCCTCAGCTGGTTCCAAAAGACTACCCACTAACCGACTTCAAAGCCATCACATCGCGATGGCAGATCGGCATGCAGGAGAGGGGCGGCTGGAACTCCATCTACCTCGAGGTGAATGAATTCAAATTTGGAAAAACTCCCATCTGATATCGCAGAACCACGATGTTGCGCGCTCAGTCTCGAGATTCGGCAATGATTCCACTCCTGGATACCGCAATGCGACTGCAAAGCTCTTGGCAGCCATGCAGTGCACGCTCAGCGGTACACTGTATGTCTACCAGGGAGAAGAGATCGCGATGGCCAACCTCCCGACAAACTGGCCGATCGAGGAGTACAAGGACATTGCTTCTCAGACCTTCTACCACGAGTGAGTGCTTCGCTACGAGACCTCCCGCTGACAAACTCACAGGGAATTAGCCGCTCGCAAAGCCAAGCAAGGTACTTCTCACCCCGACATGTCGGATGTATGGGATGGACTCCGACGCAAAGCCCGAGACCACGCCAGAAACCCGATGCAGTGGGATGACAGCCGGGACGCCGGGTTCTCACTTGGCAACAAGGATGCGGCCGAGCCATGGATGAGGGTCCATGATGACTATAGAGATTGGAACGTGGCGAAGCAGCGGCCGGATGGGGATAGCGTCCTCTCATTCTGGAAACGGATGCTGGCATTCCGTAAGAAGCATATCAGCTGTGTAAGCTGGAGAATATCTCCTTATCACCGTTAGCTGAACCAAGCTTCAGACTTACGGTATCTACACCCTCCTTTCGCCAACGGACGAGAGGATATACTCCTATATCAAGGAGTATCAAGACGAGCGCACGATCGTCCTGCTCAACTTCACAAAGGAGGTCGTATCCTACTCGTCACCATCGGAGGCTGGGTCAATAGGCTCCGTCACGGCTTTCATCGATAACTACGCTGGGAAAATGCCGGACTTTGTAGATGGGCAGGTGGCGCTACGGCCTTATGAAGCGCTGGTGATCGTGGCGTGACTATGCATGGCCTTTTATTCTTAGCCTGAATGGCACTGGATCTGAACGACCCTTTAGGTATTCTATTAGGTCGTGGCATATTGTCAGATGGTGCATGTGATCGCTTCCAGGCATCGTGTGTACTTTGAGAACTATTGACCAGCTTCCAGCATCGTATGAAGTTTTAGACTATTGATAAGGTTCTCGGCTCGTAGACTTTGGGATGACTGATCATCTACTTTTGGACGAGAAATGGAATATTTGTGACGGCGAGGGCAATATACGGGGAGGGAGGTTGGATTCGGTAATTGACAATGGGAGGATTGACCTTTTTCCGATGGGCGCGGTGGGACGTCGTCTAATCGCCGTGGGCCACTTGTGCTCGGTGCACTGTGCTCGGTGCACCATTTATCGCAGTCCTCCTCGGATAGGAGCTCGAGCTTGGATAGGTCCGTGTTGATGGCCCATTCGGCCTTTTTGTACGCCAGGAAGATGCAGAATCGCTCGCCCGTGCGTTCAAAGTATCCTCCTCCTCGACATGCCTGCCGATAGAGCACGAGCGGTCATGGGCCATGCACTCCGCGCAGCGCTCGATATTGCCCGAGTTCGGGCCGTAGCACCCAATTCTTGTCATTCTCCCCTTCTTCATGTCCCTCCTGCATTCGTCGCACACGTCGAAGAGACGGTATTGAAGGACGCCGGGCTCCCCCGCGGAACTGCCACGCGCTCTCGAGCAGATCGAACTATGTAGCAAATCAGCATATAGTGGACTCCGGAAGAAGATTACATACGGTCGACGTTACCCACTTGGCCGAGAAGTCCAGTTGCCTCCGACGACCCACTTCATCACCTTCTGGCCCCTCATTCGATGCTTGACCTCCTTGTACTTCAGATTCGCAATGCGGCGCCCTGCGATTCCAGTCAGCTGCTTCTTCGTCCGTCAACCCACTTTGTACAGGAAGAGGCACAGAGTCCTCATCATCCGAGCCGTCAACGTTGATCGACTTCTCCTTTCGGCCTTGAGCCATCGCTCCTGAGCGCTGTGCGGGTGTTGATGTGATTCGCTGGTGGAGTTCGTCGACTCGTCCGGCTGATAAGCAAGCTGAGACTGGGGAAGAGGGGGAAATGATATCGTTGGAATGGGAGGGATGGTGTACACGACGATATGGGATTAAAGCCGTCTGTAGACGGGCTAGACTCTCTAGGAAGTATTGAGAATTGACGATTTGTTGGGTGACGGTAAAGAAAGAGAATCGAGCGAGTTTGGGGTGACTGGGCAAGGAAGGTGAGATTGATCCGATCAGCCTCGGGGAGAGGGGATGCCGATCCTTCCTCTGCCCTCGTACCGTCGATCCATCGGTCAATCAATCACACGGGACCTCGCGAATCTTCTCAAAACCTGTCGTGTTGCGGCTTGATCGGCCCAAAAAATCTCCCATTGCCGATTGAAACTGTGAGATGGAGCATCTGGGAAGGAATGGCGATCTAGTGAGAAATTTCCCTTGGATTTTATCTATCCAAGAGAGACAACAAGCTCACCAAGACATCCATCGCTTCTCAGAAGACCGGCTGGCATTGATGAATACATGCATGCGCAGCTGCAGTGACCCATCCTCGACAAGTATCCGCCGCAGTGAAAATCCAAGCCAAGCCTCCTCCTACGCCTCGACTTTTATACGCCGCATTGGCAGCTCCACAAACACCTCCAGCCTCCTCTTCCGACCCAACACCTTGTAGAGCAGCCTTTCTTCCTTCCCGATGATGAGTTCCGTGCTCAAGGGAATATCCGCCGATGTCGGGACCGATGCACTGTGTTCAAGCACCTCGAGGATATGCGGAGGATGTTCGACGTGGATGACCGGATCCTCACCGGCGAAACAGCCAGTCTGGACTTTGTGACGAGCTTTCTCTTGGTGGAACGTCGAGCGGTGACTTGTCCCAAGGACCGTGAGAGTGGTCAGCTCGTCGGTGTGAGCAATCTCGGGGATGGGTTGTGATGGTATCGGGATTGACGGTGGCAGATGTTGAGATAGATCGGCGAGGGGTCGAGGTAGATACGGGTCATCATGTTGCTTCGTGACGTGCTGTTTGTCAGACAGGTTCAAGTTATTTGTTGCTCACTCTTGCAAGATGCGAGATGGTTGGCGAGGTGAGGTCGCAGTCTGGCGCCATAAGCTTCTAACGCTAAAGGATACGGCCGGCTCACCTTCACAAGGGCAAATCAAGACACGCGAGATATGCCGTGCAGCCATATGTTGCTCCAAGCCTGCGACGCTGTCAAAGCAAGGCTCTTCGCATCCCCGCCAATGGCACCTTGACCTCATCAGCATGTCCCTCACGTGTAATTGCAAAGCTCACCGGTACAAGGGCTGATTTCCCCGAGCCTGGAAAACGTCAGAAGCCGGCGGCTAACAGCCACAATCACTACTCACGCCTGCCATGAACTTCCCCTGACCCGCATGGTTGCGCACTTGCACGTGTGATCTCAAGATATCTTCGCTCGCCAGTACCGCATCGCAACCCTTCCATCCGCACCGGTGCTCCACTGCTCTTCTCAGCAGGCATTTCTCTGTCAGAAAGCTTCTGAACGGCTCGAGCAGACCCGGCCCCGGCCGGGTGATGAAGCGCAATGGCAACGGTTCCGGGTCCCTCGGTCTCGCAGTTCGCGCAGTGGCGGAGCGTGGAAGCGGCTGTGATGGGCGTAATGGTATGTACGCCAGGCGAGGGATAACCAAGTCGTCCTCCGACTCGTCGTCGCGAAAGGCATCTGCTAATCAGCGCAAATCGCGACTTATGGACGTACCATAGAATCCCCTCTTGATCAGAAGGGCACGCCGCCGTCTGGCAATTCCAATGACCACCTTGACTCGGTCGATAGGCGGTCGAATAGACTTGGCTTTCCACACTTTTCGTGCGGACGAGAGAAGCTCGACAATCGGGATCAGCCGCTTCCGCGGCGTCGATATGAGGGTGATGGAGGGCGATCTGGCTCTCGCTTGTTTGACGGACGTATTGAGAGGCGCCGGGCTTTCGATCGCGATGATGGAAGGCGAACGTAACCGTCTCGGTTGACTTCGAGCAGCCAAACTAGCTAGTAGCGTCTTCGCCTGATGATTCGGATCGTATGAAACGGTATCTTGCGTGGCAGGAGGAGATGGCAGGCCGTGGTCGGCCACATGGGCAGAGTTTTCGGAACTTGCGGCTTGGTTCCGTCCATTCGACACCTCTCCGGTTGCGACGTCGTCACGCGATGCCGTTCCAGCACTCGCAGACGAAGGCAGTCGATCGAAGACTGCTGATGCTGGAAGCTGCGTCAAATCGCCATTGGGTATCGTAAGCTGTGAAGCTAAGCCGGATGATTGCGATGGTCGCGGAGGGCCGCGTGCTGCTGACAAAGTCGGTTGAGCAGGGAGAGCCGAGGCAAATGACGCCTTCTGAGTAGGACGTGATCTTGCATCCCCTGACGATCCTGGCGCATCTCGACCCTTCACTGGCGAAGACGGAGCCCGCGCCTGCTTCACCGTGTTTGTAGGAGGTCTGACGTCTCTTTTTCGTAGTCTTGCCTCGCTCGCATGTCCGCCAGATAGATGGATTGTCCTTTTAGGCGACTGCGATAACGGCATGGCCGGAACGGCAGCTGAGGGAGTCGATTTCGGTCGCGCTCCAATCAGCTTGAGGAAGTCTGCGGCGGGAGTGCTCGATGACGCTATGCTCGAGACGGGATTCGGGATGCTGGTCCCGCTGGTCCCCGTCTTGGACCTATGATGGCCATTGTCAGGGCCTAGTAGAGTGCCACCATTGATGAGAAAGGCCGCGGTATCGCCTTCAAGAGATTGTACAATTTCCTGCAACATCGCCGCTTCGCTACTTTTAACCTTTCGGGGCCCACCCGGGGGTCGCTTGATTTGAGCAGCGCTCACATCGAACAGCTTGAGTGGACGACGTCGTCCGAACGCAGCCTTTCTCATCCCGTTCGAAGCGGAATCCAAGCGGAGGTCCGGGTGGATGTCCGCTTTGTCGATCGGCTTCGCGCGGGAAGTAGGTCTCGAGCTTACTGAGGAATATGTGGAAGACGCTGGTTTGACGAATGAGCCCTCTCCGTTTGCTGCCCAGGGCAAGGACCTGGGTGAGACCGTGGTTTCATCGACGCCGGGGATTATGAGATTCGGATTCTTCTTCAATATTGCCACTACTGATCATTTAGCTTGACTCTGACACTCTGGCTTGAGGACAAACACAGCGTGTTCCAGAATACCATCTCTTCCCGACTCAAAGCTCGCCCGCCCTCGCCGGCCGCCATCTTCCGTACCGCCGTTCGAAGGTTATGACATCGCATAGCGTATTGGTGAGCGATGCTTCCAGTCGTATGAAGCGTTATTCCGGGTGGTGCAGGAGGGAGTGGAAGGACATTCGAGGCAGCCAAGTCTTCAAATGTCGGAACTAAAGGCACATCTCCATCGGCGGAGGCGGTTCGGGGTATTACCTGCCGAGCGGAGGCTGAATGGGGTGACACTAGCATTTGACTACCGCTCGAAGAAGACCAGGTGGGAACACTCCGCTGCTCCGCCTGTAACGAGAGTCGAGACGGCACCTCGTTACTAGCTGGGTATACTGGCGTTGGCTGTATAAGGCCAGGGTGTAGAAGTGCAGGAACCGGGAGGGATCGCGAGGAAGTGAATGAAGGTCCGGAAGAAGCTGGTCGAATGGTGTGATGCGATTGGAGGTCAGCACGCCCGGCGGGTACGCTCGGAGCGGCAGAAACGGGCGGCCGCGAAGTGACCGGGGTCGGGACAGGAGAGGCAGTCTGCCAGTTCGGCGCGACGACGACTGTGGAAGTTTTCGAGCTGGAAGACGGTTGTACCGGAGGAGGCCATTCGGCCGTTGAGAAGTGGTTCGAGACAGGAAGTGTCGTTCCGCCAGCTCCTCTCGTCTGTTCGCAGAGAATTTCCAGTCGACCGAGAATCTTAAAGTAAAACTCCTTCAACAGCCTACCGACCTCTTCCCTTGACTGGGCAACTGATTGGTTGCGTTCGTGAAGCAGTCCGGTCATTCCAGCAACCAATGGCCAGCCGTCTTGCGCCGAGACCTAGCTGGATTAGCGACTTCCCTACTGACAATATATCTCGAACAATACCTGTGAGCTGCCTCCCATCTGCAAGACCGTCTTCAACAAGGTGTAGACATCGAACATCTGCCCATTCACGAGCCAACCCGTCTCCAAGCCTTGTGGCATCGACATGTGCTTGATTAGGTAGTCGTGCACTTGCGCCTTGGAGGGGACGGGGACAGCCTGGTGACCGCTGGTATATGGAGTCGGCGGTTGTGGGGTGGAGCTTGGAGAGATCGAGGTCGTCGGGAGCGGACTACGAGAGGACGAGGCGCCGTGTAGTGGAGCCCATGAAGGTTGGCCTAATGTCGCATGGAATTGCAGAGGAAGGTAACTTGACTGTGACATCTGCCGGGACTGAGAGAAGCTCGACTTCGAGCTTGGTAGTCCTTCGACTACATTGCCCCAAGCTGGGTTCGGGATAGCACTCCCGGGATGAGTGAAAGATGGATCCCGTAGGTCCGACTGAGAACCCCTTTCCTGCAGCCTAGGCAGCGATGAGTTGAAACAGAATATGGCGTCCTGAGCTACGCGCCTTTCCTCTTCCTCAATCTGGCGGAGCTGGTCCTCCAGCGCCAGACGCCTCGATTCACGCTGCTCGCTCGACGCCGCGTCATTGAGCGTCGTCATAGCGTCGAGCGGCGAAGGAGTCAAGTCACCGCGTACATGAGGGTTTCAAGAAGCCTGTAATTGGAGAACAACGGGATCGCCGGTTTCAAGAAGCCTGTAATTAGAGAACAACGGGATCGCCGGTATCTTGACGTGTCTTTCGTCCACCTTGACGTTTCGGGATGTGTATGTCAAAGGCATCCTGCGCGAGACATCTTCTCTTTAGATTCTTCCAAGGTATGTTCATGTCTCATCTATCGTAGAAGAGCATGTACTGATCAGACTGTGCAGTTTTAAAGAAATGATGACAACTCCACGGTCGCAGAGAGTTGACGGTCTCCCCGGATTCCGGGTCGAGATCAGAATGACATCTGCCGTCCGGCGGCCGCTTCTCCTTGTTACCAAAGGGACGGCACGATATACGGTCTGACTCAAACTTGGAGGGATGTAACTAGCTCTGTGTATAGCATGGTGGATCGGAGTGATCCGAGAAGGTGGGCAATATGTGAGTTGAAGCGCCTAAGAAGTGGTCTGAGGCTGATGGATCTTGCAGTGGGCGGTATGCGGCCCATACATTATTTTCCAGATGTCGGGCGAGTCTGTGTTGCACACAGACATCGCCTATGACCGTTCGGCGATATGGTACTGATAGCTCACAGCTTTCCCGACATCTGCTGCTGGTCAAGACGGGAATCTCTCGAGTTCGTTAAACGACATGATCAAGTCATTCAGCTACAGCTTCTCCGCCTGATTTCCGGTCCCGCCACCCAAGGACAGCATCTGCTAGCTCGAATATGCATTCGGAATCGCTGACCGAGAATGGTGGGACAGCAAGCTATCTACCTGTTGACCAGCCGGCTACCTGTACTCTCCAGGGATTTGCCGTATGATGCACTCTGTCTTCCTTGATCTGCTGTCTTGAGGCGGTGACTCTTTGAATATAATTGCATGACATCAGACTGCGGTGGATCGAGCACAGCTCCATGAAAGCGAGTTGGGCGTTCGGGAATTTAGAAGGCGCCCTGCCGTGTTCATAGAGCGCCTATTTGTTGTAGGGAAAAGTCCCGTTGATACCGTTTTCCTCAAGCTCTAATCTGATCCTCCTCCTGCACTACATTCCCATCATGGCCGCTCTCATCCGGCTCACCGTGAGCCATAGTCCGATACCGCGGTATCAGTTGGTGTACTGATCCTCATCCCGACAGGCTCATCGAGCTTCGGGCCCATCCTTCTCCGCGGCGTCCCGGGCATTTACGGTCTCAGCGACGATGAAGAAGGGTGAGCAGGCGTCTTCCACCGAAGGCTTCCTCAAAAGCTATTTGACAGGATTGGCGCCGCTGACGATTAGTGCCAGACTTGGTCCAGGACCTCTACCTTAACCAATTGAAGAACTACAAGCCGGCTCCTCAGGTACGCCCTCTCCTCCTTCTCCTCCTTCTCCTCCTTTTCCTCCCTCCCCTCCCCTACCATCACTCAGAAAACCGCCAGCCTCATACTTACCTGGGAAGCATCTAGACTGAAGCTGACAATCCACCCAGGCCAAAGACGCCGCCGCCTCCCACGTCCGGAACTACACCGCCCCCTCACCTCCCAAAGCCCCAGCGCTACCCACCGACCTCGCCGCCGAGCTATCCATATTCGACGCCGAGGAGCCCATCATCGGGTCGACCGCTACTTCCACCTCCAAGTCTGGCGGCGAGGAGGGTGGGGAAGGCGCAGCGGAGTATTTGGCTTTTTTGGAGCAGGATATCCCGAAGAAGGAGGCGCACCACTGAGCGTGTAGAGGTGATGCAAAAGATGATGAATGGAGCTGTCATCCGCTTGAAGTCTCGTCGCCTGCTGTACAGTCTGTCAAAGACACCTTACAAGGGGCACCTGCTTGTATCTGGCAGTTCCCCATGATTGATTGCCCGTCAACTCTTTTCAAGGCTTTGCTCTCGCTGCGAACTGGAATGCTGCGTCGTCTTAGATGGATGTCAATTACCTGAACGATGCAAATGCTAGATGCCCTCGACGCCGCCAACCGCACCCTTCCCCTTACTCCTCCCCCTTCCCTTGCCCCTTCATCCTCTCCCTTCTCTCCCTTTCCTTCCCCCTCGCCTCCTCTACGACCTTCCCTACCCATCAGCCCGCACCGAAGCATCCCAAACTCACCCATACCCCCACTCTCCCCCATCGCCTTAAACATCGCAAAGACGGCAGGCAAGAGGTTATGCCGTCGTAGTGCATTCTCCATATCCCCGCGCGCAGCTTTGGTCTTCTCGTGCTCGAGTTGGTCCGATAGCTGTAGCTGCACTTCTGCGGGTGTGGCCAGGTCGGAGAGGAGTCGTGTCAGTCGAGGGATGGCGGAGGACCGGACGGCGAGGAGGTTGAACATCAACTATCCCACCGCCCTCATCAATCCAGCCTTTTCATGTTGGGCTAGGTGGACTTACTGAGCTTGGTGGATAAGTCGCTATCCTCGCCTCGATCGTCTCCCTCGCGAAACCCAACCAATCCCCTTCCCCTTCTTCCACAGCAGCATGCAACACCGGCCCACCTCTCAGTCCGTCCAGCTCATAAAGCACCCCGTGGACAGGGAGGTAAGCGACGAAATGGTATGCGTCCTCCTTTTCGCGCTCGGGGAAAGCGGAGGGGTCGAGTGAGAAGGGGGAGGATTTGGTGAAGCTGTTGTGCGTCTCGCGGATGTGTGGGGAGGAGGAGAGGACGTGGCCGAGGCTGGTCGAGCTCGAACGTCAGCGAGAGCCTGATCAAGTGGGGATAGGGGCCGGACTCGAGGGGTCCCATGCCGGCGCCAAACTCTCGGAGATTGTCGAGCTCGGGCTGAGACCGTCAGCTCAGCGGTTTACCCAAGGGAGGGAAGGGACGTACGCCGAGCTCGACCGTCTCGTCCGGATGTGGAGATGATTGGGTAGGGATGTTCATCACCTATCGCCATCAGCTCAACTCCCTCAGCAGATAGACAGGACAGACGGCATTGAGCGCCGCCAGCGTCCCACAGCTGTTGTGGATCACCTGACCCCCTCAGCTCCACTCACAACCAGGAGATGAGACGTAGGAGAGGTGGGCGTACCTGTTTGGCGAACCATACTCCACTCTCTAGAGGATCCACCTCGACCCCGTCCGTCTTCGCTGCATCGGACCCGCCGACGTATTTGAAGAGGAAGATGAGAGCTTGAATGGGCCGGAGGGTGTCGAGTGTAGCGGGGTCGAGGGAGTAGAGGTCGTCCTGACTCTTATCTCAGCTGCTGCGTGGAAACTGAAGAACGAGACGGAACAGCTGAGAAGGTGGGAATAGTGAAGGTAGGCGAGCGACATACTACTTGGAGACCCTTTACGCCGAGATCGCGGAGGAGCTGGGTGAAGACTTGAGGGTCGGACTCGGTCAGCGCCCAACCCGAGGGATCTTCCGACATGGCGATCGGAGCGACTTCTTATTACAACAACCCACCAGAACCGAAAAAGAAGAGGAGACAAGGGTATCGAAGGTAGATCAACAAAGTTCATGACCGAATTCTTTGGTGGCTCCGCCAGCTCAAGGCGGGCTTAAAAATCATGATAGGTCATATCATCAAAAATCGTCACAGATGAACCCGTCTCCTCCCCGAGTCAGGAGCCCTCCCCTTCACCGAACCATACTCTGATCCCCGCCAACTCCGCATGCCACCTTCCCCACTTCCCCACCATCTTCCCCACCTCCTCCTTCCCAACGCCCACATCCTCGCCATCCTCCGCCGCCCGATGGACCCTCGCGAGCTTCTCTGTGAGCTGCTGGTACGCCGGGAACAGCTCTTCGTACCGATCTCGCATCGTTTCAGGATCGCGTCCGGGTTGTCTCGGAGTAGGAGCGTGGACGTGGGTGCGGGTGTGGGTGTGGGTATGTCCGTTGAGCGTGAGTTCTGGAGTTGGAGGTTTCCGCGTGTGGGATTTGGCGGGAGCAGGTGCGGGCGATCGTCGTCGGCGTTTTGGCTCGTCCCCGCTCGATGAAGAGTATTCAGGCGTCCGTTTTCGCTTCGGCGCAGCATCGCTCTCGGAGCTAGTGTAGACTGGCGAGCTCTTCCTCTTCTCCTTCTCGTCCCGTTTCCGCTTGCCATTTCCAACCTCCAGCTTCTCCTTCGTCTCCTCAGCCTCCACAGCCTTCTCACGGTCTCGATGATCCTTGACCGGTGATGTCGAATGGTGCTCCCGACCATTGGTTGTTCGGGGCGTTGCAGTCCCATCCGCCTTCTTGACGTTGGGCATGGAAGACGCCCGTTTCTCCTTTGCGAACTTGGCCATCTGTTTCCCAATCAATGTTTGCGCTGTCTTTTTCTTCGAAATCGGTGCAGAGGCCGGTGCAGGAGAGACGACAGCCGTTTTTGCCGGTGTGGGTAGGGGCTCGGGTATCGGCACCGACGCTTTCTCCTCGCTGCTGGACGAGCTTGCCCCACTCATCACCTCCGCCTCCTTCCTCTCCAGCTCGACGCGCAAGTCTGCATCGACGGGCAAGCCCAGCACGTCCAACGCTTCACGTGCGAGTCGTACAACGCGGAGTTTCTCGGCGTAGGTGTATTTCCAGCTCGCGATCTTGACTTTCGAGTACTGGGCTGGCTGCAATCCCCAGCTTCCGGGGTATACTTGTCGTCCGACCTGTCCAGAAGCATCAGCACCGCATGTATACTTGTCAGAAGTACTCACCACATTGACCACCCGTATGACATCCTGCTCCGCCCCTCCTACCCTGCTCACGATATCCCCCAATGCCGTCGATCCCAAAGCGAGCAGCTGAATGACCCTCGTCTTCAGCGGAATCATCGGTCCTCCCGCCGCCGTCCCGTTCGCCGGACTACTCTGCGTCCATCCCATAGCAGTGGACCCAGCGAGATCGTGTGACACTTTGCTCTTCGCGACCCCGTTGACCCTGTCCGCCCGCTCCTTTCGCTCTTGGTCGATAGCGTCAGTTTGGGCTCGTAATTTATCGGCAGCTCGCGCGGAAGAGGCGGAAGAGATCGGGACGGATAGCTTGGTCGAGGCGATAGCTTGGAGTGAGAGGGAGGGTCGAGGGGAGGTGGAGAGGAGGTGGATCTCGGAGTTCGAGCCGGTTGGAAGTGATTCAAGTGGGAGTGGTGGGAAGTTTGGGATACGTACTGTCTGAACAAACCCATTGGAAGTCAGGTCGCAGAGGAAGCGAACGTGAACTCACCATGCTCCCGTCAAGGGATACAGAGACCTCCCCACCGTCTCTCTTAGCATCCTGGAGACGCTCCCATGCGTCCTCGGGGAACTTGATTAGGTAGGCAGGCTTGGGCTGGCGACTTGACTCGCCAGCAGAGAGGGTGATGGAGCCTGATGGCAGCGGCATGGTGATACCGCTCGAGATGGAGAACGATGCAGGTTGATTGTGCGGCCTATTAGACACCGGGCAAGAAGATGGGGTTTAGTTCTGGCCGGTCATGATCCTCTCGTCCAGCCTGCGTTCGGAGGAGCAAGGAGTCAAGTGGACCGTCGAGCTGATGGACTGGACCGGACGAGATACAAGCAACGATACGATGACCTAGATGGATGTTGGATGATGACTGTGGATTCCTCAAGGTGTCGACAGGTTGAATCATGAGAAGTGATGGAAATCACAGCCTCGAGATTAGTATTTGACGTTGGTTTTATAGGATCCTTTCCAGGTCTCACAGTCGAGGACCCGTTTTTAGTCGATGGCAGGGGGACCATAGGAGTCCCAACACCGTTCGAACGCAGTTGCAAAGCCTCGAAGCGGACAACATATGCATGCAGAGGCAAACTCCTCCTACCTATCCGGCGATCCGCTTCTGCAGGTCCGACTTCTGAATCTTCTGCAGATCCGAGCATCCTCCGATGAATTGCTGGTGGATGTAGATATGAGGGACAGTACCTTGACCGTTCAGCTGTCGGAGGTAGCTCTGGATTTGGGCTAAGGAGATAAAATCAGTGGGATTACAAGGGGGCGGATGGGAGATGCGGGAGGGTGTAGAGCTCACATTCCTCATCCGTCTCATCAAGCCTAGACGAAGAGGTCAGGTCAGCGATTCTAGATGGAAAAAAGGAATTGTCTCACTCTAGGACCTCGACCTTATCCGTCACCTCATTCAAGATCTGCTTCGCCCGGCGGGAGAACTGTATGGCCGTCGCTCGTTAGAGATCGTTCAAGCAGTAAAAGTGCAGGCGGGAAAATTGAAACACTGCTCGCTCACCGAGCACCACGTCTTGCTGAATACAACAACGTCGTTATTGGCAATGGCCTTGTCGACCATCTCCTTCACGGACGCGCTCATCTCGCGGGGTGCGGAGGTGGAAAGTGCGGAACCCAGTTTGGCGGTTTGCACTGTACTCGGGAAAGATGATGCGGTTGGTTGAAGCGGTCGAGCTAGATGTGATGCGATGGATGTGAGACGACGCAGTGAGGACATGGGCGGATGAAAAGCTGCTCGATTTCCGATGATTATTACCGCACTCCGTCCCGCTGCGGAATCATATCACGTCATATTTCAATTCTGCTTAGTCAGCCGTTTCGTTCAAGCCACCTTCTCAGGCGATGAGAAAGAGGAATTGCGATAAATTGGTTGAGTGGTGTCTCGTATGGAGGCAGAGATCACTTATGAGCTGGACAAGCGCTCGGACTGGCGACCCAGAGGCAGGAAGAGAGGGATGCGGCGGACCACAGAGGGAATTGGGAAGGGGAGAAGCAAGGGAACGACAGCGCTTGGAGGCGAGGGTCAATCACGAGAATGATGAGTCCGTCGAAGACGAGAACAGCTCGGCGGGATGAGGAGCCGATGTCCCTTCCTAATCAGAGTGAGTTGACATATGGAGAATCCGCTGATGGGGACCTTAGTGCGTAGAATCGCCAGTTTGAAGTGCAAAGAGGTCAAGCATCGGATGAAGCGCGAGGAGATAATCATCGGGGGAGCCAGCAGTGGCCAGATGTTGAGTACCTGCAGGTATGCAGACTCGACGGTACGCAGCTGTTTCTTGCGGTTCGACACCGCTGAAATCTCCATAGCTCGGCTCGCTCAAGAGCGCATGGCGTTTCCGCAACGAGCTCATCAGTCATCAGCATGCTTTGGCCGACATATGTGACGAATGTCGCCGAGCGATGGAGCAGGGCAAGGTGACGAGAGTTGGATGCCCCAGACCGGAGGATCGAACGGATGTCAAGTCCTGCGCAGAATGCAAGGCCTATGGTCGTTCCTGCTCTAGTGGCAGGCGTGCCAAGGAGGAGAAAGCGAACAAGGTAGGTGACACTGCTCTTGAACCACTTCTGAACTTTCCTAGAAACGTACGGAAATGAACAGGTCATCAGTTGTAGCCTGCTTCGGAACCCTCGGACTACACTGTTGGAATTGGAGATTTTACAAGGACGACATGCAACGCATGGGCGAGCGAGACTTTGTCGTCGAAGGATATGCGCAAGTTGCATCCATCATCGAGTCCAACCTCTCGACTCTCAAAAATGTTTATCCCAGGAGGCTTTCGAGGAGTGGTGCACCGAGCACAACTGGCAATACGAGTAGAAGATCTCTTTCTGCTCCCACCGAGTTCTGCTCCACCGTCTCCCGTCCTGTCTTGTTCCTACGTATGATATTGCCCTCTCTTGGCGCAGATCATCACCTTCTCGTATGTGAGCATCTCTTCAGCAGGAAACCCGGTATACTTTGTCGATATTTTTGAAAAGTATAGAACGATGCCGAGACAAAGGTACATACGATGGCTGGAAACGGTGAAGTGCAAAACCGACCGACCTCGGGGTCTTGGCGGGTTCGTAAACCTCGGGCATGGACGATGTGACTGTTGAGCCCACCGGCTGCGGATCAACAGTCTTGAGCGACCCTTCATCCCATTCGATTCATGCGGCACGTCGCATCCGTCTCTCGTCGGAGTCTAAGCCTGACCTCGAGAATGACCCATCAATACCCGATCATCGTTTCCCCTCCATCGGAGAAGGAGCTGAACCGAGCGAGAGCGGGACACTGGACGAACGATTATGGTACGGGGTTCAGGAATCCTTGGCCCTCGTGCGATGGACAATTGGTGAGTACTGGGATGTCGTCGAGCTGATCGGATTAGCCTAGATGGGGTATCATTCAGGTGCGTCCGCACCGAATCCCACTCTTCATGCACAACAATCACTGACTCGCTCAAACCTGCTAGTTTCTCAACAAAGTAAGCTGATCCATGATCCGACTTTCGTGCGGTATTGACGAGTTCAGCACCGAGTAGCTCAAGCGAATGACCCGGACCGAGCCAACATCGCGAACCTCGTCAAAACCGTCAAACCCACATTCACGACCTCTCAACCGGACAAGCTGAAATCGACATGGCTTGGACACGCCTCCTTTCTCCTCGAGCTACCTACGCCCCCAGGAGGGGATAGGGGACTGACTATCCTTTGTGACCCGGCATTCTCGAGTCGATGTGCTCCATTCCAGTGGGGTCCTGGGCCGGCCCCGCGATATACCGGTGTGCTCAGTGTCTTACCTTTTGGGTTTCCAGCTGAAGAGCGTAGACCCGCCATGTCCCGTTTCCGAACTCCCCGAGATCGACGCAATCGTACGCTCCCCGTATTCGAAAGATTGGAAGAACTGACCTGAAGACTCCAGGTGATCTCGCACAACCACTACGACCACCTCGACCGCAATACCTTCCGTGAAGTGTACACCAAATATGCCTCGCGTCCCCCTGCTCTCTTCATAGGTCTAAACGGCGGTCCGGCGGTCAGCGATATCGTGCCGAAGGAGGCGAGTCTCGCGGCGTTGGATTGGTGGGAGGATCGGGAATTGAACGTCCCCGGACGGGGGAGGGCGAGGATCACCGCTAGTGCGTGGTGCTCTTCCTCGAGAGACATGGGGTGCAAGGCTGATGGGAGTAGCTCCGAGTCAACATTCGTGTGCGAGAGGACCGTTCGATACGGACAAGTCACTTTGGGCGAGCTGGACGGTCCAGAGTGTCACCGAGTCTGGCGAAGTTGGCGCTTCCGTACGTTCCCCTCCGCCTCCTCCTTATCCCATGGGTTGCTGAATATCATTCGCCAGGTCTGGTTCGCAGGAGATACCGGTGAGACTCCCACCAGCGTCCTTCGTCATAACGTCCTAACGTGAACAGGGTATTGCCAAGTCCCCGACGAAACCCACACCATCGACCCCACCCTCCCCGTCTGTCCCGCATTCGCAGAGATCGGTAATCGCCTCGGACCCTTTACGCTCGGATTGATACCCATCGGGGCATACGCTCCACGACGGCTCTTTTCGAGAGTGCATAACGCCCCGATCGATGCGGTCAGGATGTTCAAGGATATTGTGGGTCCCACTTCCCGTACCAGGTTGAAAAACTCCTCTTACGAAGCTGAGGCTGATGTATGGTGGGGCAGCAATGCAAGAAGGCGGTGGCAATGCATTGGGGGACATGGAGGATGGCGATGGACAGGATCGCCGAGGCGCCGGAGAAATTGATCGAGGCCCGGAAGGAGTTGGGGATCTCGGAGGAGGATTTTGGAGTTTGCGCGCTGGGCGAGACGAGGGTATATGATCCTTGATTCATTCTAGAGGGGATACCTGGGAAGCTAATCTTTGACTCTCAATCGCATACAAATTTTTATTGTATTGCATCGACACGTCGGTATAGTATATGCGGGTATGTAGATGCAGTATTAACTCAACATGACACATGAAGTCTCCACCCAACCCTCACGGCGGCCCACGACTCGCCTAACTCCAAACGTCGGACATCAACCGCTACAATCCCATTAGCACTGAACCAGGCTCTCCATTGGGTCACTCACATTCCGCTCCTTCAACAACTTCAACTCCTTCGCGCCCTCTACCTCTGGCATCCCCTTCTTCGCCTCCGCAAGAAGCTTCATCAAGACCTGTTCAACCGACTTCGCCATGCTCTTCGCGTCGCCGCAGATGTAGACATACGCCCTCTTCTCGAGGATCAACGGTGCGAGCTCGTTCCTCGCTTCGTAGATCAGATCCTGCACGTAAACCTTGCCTAGTCCACCATCAGCTTGGTCGATTTCGCTCGCGAAGTCGACTCACTACCATCCTGTTTCTTCATCTCCCTCGAGAACGCAACGTGTATCTTGAGCTGCCCTCCCAGCTCCTCCTCGTATCGTGCCCATTCATCTGCGTATAGGTAGTCCTCGGTAGACCGACGACATCCGTAGAAGAGGTGCATCGGTGCCCAATCGAGCAATGCGTCCGGGCCAGATTTTTCGATCGCTTTTCTGGCGAGGGCGACGCGTTCTTGCACAAAACCTCGGAACGGCGCGACGCCCTGAGTCGAATTTCAGCTGGATTGATCTCGATCGCGAGGGATGCTCACCGTTCCCGGCCCGATCATGATCACCGGCACCTTCGGAGATGTCGGTAATCGGAAAGTCGACCGTCGAACATGGACGGGTACTCGGTAGACGTTCTCCCTGATATAATGTCCTCTCGGTCCGGCGAGCTTGTAGCTGGGGCTTTTGTCCATCGTCACCGTCTCTGGCTGCAAACCCTCGATCGGGGTGTTGGTCCCTCCCGAAGCCATCTTGACACTGAGGATGAAATTTGTGCTGAGCCCGTGGACCCATCGAGATTCGTGGTTGTGCGCGAAAGAAGGAGCGGATTGGTACTTAAGGACGACGGCGGTGACGTGGATGGTGGAAGGGTTGAGTTTGGGTGACGATGAGATGGAGTAGTATCGTGGTTGGAGGCGAGGGACGGATGAGACTATCCGGTCGAACGGTATGGACCAGACTGTGCTGTGAAAGGGGGCTTCGAGCTCGTCTCCAACGGCTGCTTGGAGGACCTCGGCGAGTTTGAGCGCTGGTCCATCAATCTCCGCAGCGTAAATCTCCTTGTTCGTGCCCCAACGTGTGAGCTTCCTTTGAGCATTCTCGTCAGGAGCGAAGCGAGCCAGGGAAGCGATAGTTTGTCGTGAGGCGATCGCCGAGATGTCGAGGTAATGTCGGAAGATGGCCTCATAGGTTGTCGGGGTCGGGAATGGCACCTTTGCCAAAGCGGGATCGAGCGACTCAATGGTGATGATCGCATGTCGGCGATCGTCCTCTTCGAGCCCAAGCACCGAGAGCATCCGATCCACCTCGACGTCCGGGTTCGACGGCCAGACACCGACGTGATCGCCATGTTGATAAGTCATGCCTGATCCAGTGATGTCGAATTCGATATGCACGCAATTCCGATCGCCTCCGACCGCGAACAAGTCCTTCGACGTCAACACCGGTGCAGGATAAGGGTTTTTCGCGTCGTACGACCCAACTGGTGTCGAAGTGCCGGAAGCCGAGGCGATCAACGCTCGTGAGGAGAGCTCTCCATGGTACACCTTCTCCGGTGGATGACTCGTCACCTCCGTCACCAGGAAATCGGCCACATCCCCCGCCCCACCCTCCTCCACGCTCAGCCTTCCCGAAAAGTCCTCCCACATCTCATCCTTCCAACCCAGATAATCCTCTTCCATGGACTTGTCATCGTCGCCCTCTCCCCTCTCCCCGATCCGCTTCGCTCCGAGCGCCGCTAACCGCTTATCAATCTTCCTCGCCACCTCCTGATAGTACGCATAAGTCTTGTTCCCCAACCCAAACACCACGTAGTTCAGGTTCTCCAGCGTCCCTCCACCCTGGGAGAACTCGACGCTATCGTCCATGATGAAGTCCATGAACGCCTGCGCGTTATCGGTCGGCTCCCCCTCGCCGTAGGTCGCCATGACGAAGAATACCGCGCCGGTGGGCGGGACTTGATCGAGCTTTGCAAACTCGTATTCCTCGGGATCGCAGACGAGGGAGGAAAGTCCGAAACGAGTCTTAGCTTCTTTGGCAAGTCGGATCGCGTATTCCTCGGCAGTACCGGTTTGAGAGCCGTAGAACATGACGCAGCGCTTGCTCTACGGCAGCAGCGTGTAACGAGGACAAGAGTGGGGAGTAACAAGATGGATCGAGAAGGATAGAGGAAATGGATTCGTCAGCTCAATTTGCACCTGTGACCTGAATCGATCGAGATTGGTCCACTCACCCCGTTCCCCATCTTCTCGACGAAATCCCTCGGATCCCCATCATCGACTTTTACATGCACCCCATTCCCATCACTCACCGTGGCCGGTCGGGGCTTGCCGCTGATGATCGGGAGCGAGTCACGGAAGTACCAAGCGAGTGGCAGGAGGAGAGTGAGGAGGACGATGGCGAGGTCGAATGGGGAGAGCATGATGATGATGGTCCCGATCGAGAGGGATTTCCCACGGTGAGATCCAGTAAACCTGGGATAGAAAGGACGACACAAGCTCTGTGCAACGAGAAAGGAGTACAATACGCCCGATGAATCGATGGAGGAGAGCTGACTGAACAATGCAACGATCATATTGTTTTTGTGGGGTGCAGAGCAGTGTGAGACACGTGGCCGAGCGGCAAGGAAGAAAGCTCAGCCGCGAAGATGCCGCGATGGTATCCGATCCATTTAAGCATATCTCGAGGTATCTTGAAGCGCTCCAAAGAGCCGGTCCACCCTCAACGAGTAGCTCCGCATGCAACAAGTCGTCCGCATTGAGAGATGGTCGGTGCCACAGACAGCTTGTGGCATGCAGATGTGTCATATGTTTGACGGATGATCGATGAGCGAGTCCCCTTCTTCATCGCCCCTCGTAACCTCAGCCATTCTGCCCTCAAAGATCCGCCTCAGACCCGATGTCCAGGAAAACAGGTCAACAAGGACCTTGTAAGCGTCTCATAGCTGGTCGAACCTTTCGGACCGAGATTTCGGCCGGACGACCGGGACACGACTGAATACTTTAATAGGCCGGGCGAGTGATGAAGAATCGTCATCACTCACCTGTGGATGTCGACGTACTGATCTGTCTCGTCCTGCAATTGTCAGTGCCATGCTGCGCCAACTCAACGTCGCTCACAATGATCTCTTTGCCAATCAGCTCCTGAATCGACGATCAGCTTAGATCGAGGTTGCGTTCAGGCTGACTGACCTCGACGACATCCACTAATGTCACTACACCAAGACCACCTTCATCCTTGCCGGCGAAGTGGTGACGAGCAAGATATGACTTCTTCCCGTTTGGAAGCTGTACGGTACCTCGTGCTTATGGTCTTAAGGGTATGTGGGAGGACCACTGACCATTGCTGAAGCACATCACTTCAGCTTCAATTTCGGCTCGAAATTTTGGACGCTCACCTTCCAATAATGTCAGGTCCCGGTGGACACTGCGGCAGGACCTGCGTGATGAGTGCCGAAGCGGGCTTGAGACCTGTCGGGCCGTACTCGACGAGCGCGCGGGTACTGGGCCGGTCATGCAATCAACGTCTGCCCCAGATGCCTTGCCTCAAGATCGCTCACGTCACACAGCTACTGCTGACCAATTAGCTCACTCTCCATCCACCACAAACCAAAAGACTCACATAAACGCGCCCGGCGAGCTCGTCTCGTATACCGGTATTCGACTGTAGCCTTTCCGTAAGATCTGTGGTGCATCAGACGCGAGGTTTACCCTTTCAGCGTGTCTTACCTAAACGAGGTCGTCTTCCTTGAAAGATGATCAGCTGGATCGGGCATCCGCCTTTGCCGGCTCACCACGATCTTGTACACGTCCTCGCTAGGTGTCTGCAATTTCCCGGTTGACGATCTCCTCACTCTGGGGACATGACACCGCACCATGACACTCCCAACCTTCTTCTCCGCAAACTCCAGTACGCTTCCCAGCAATGACAGCTCATCTTCTCCAAGTTGGTCCTCCAGGCCGAGGGAGACGAACGTATTGAGCTCGGCTTTTCGGTAGGTCACGCCTTCGTCGTAGCCGAGCATGTAGTCGAGGATCTATCGAGAGTCGTGAGCTCCTGCCAACGCAAAGATGGGCATGCTGGAGAGCAGACGTACCATGCCTACTGGCCGAGCGATGGGGTACAGTAGGAACACCACCAGCACCCTGATGACGGGTGCGAAGGAGGCACCAATGGCGAGGCCGTAGTGACTGCATACCGCTGATTTGATGAGCATAGGTGATCATGTTTGAACAGATACGGCCTACATTGAGGGAGTATCCTGCAGACTAGTCAGCATGGACACCATATCAATACAGTACTACTCATTCTGATCATCATTCAAGCCAAATGTGTGCCCTCAACATCCTGTGCAAGGTGCATTATCTCGCTTACCGCCGAAGACGAGCTGTATACGAGGTCAGTCTGGTCACCAGTATCGCTGGAAGAAGACTCACCTCCAACGCCGTACTACCCAGCACCGCGATATACCCTTTACCGACCTATCTTCTATAAGGTCTTTCCTCCTTTCACGGAAGACACACGATAGAATCCAAGAAGACCGGCAACGAAGTGTTCACCAGAGTTCCGCCTGACCCTGGATCCTGGCCCTCGAAGTCCGCTCACCAAACAGTAGAACCACCAGTATGGTATGTCTCCCCTTCTTGATGACTTCCAGCACCTTCGGCGCATGTCGTCTCTCCGCCGATGTCCCGGGCGGACTGAGGACCTGGAGGATCACCTGATACCACATAGCAGAGTAGTCGGGCAAGGCAAGCGAGTGTGTGAGGGTACAGGCGCTATCGAGTCCCATGAGACCGAGAGTGAGACCTGAGAAGACACCGGCGAGGAGGACTAGGACGATGATGATCACGATGTACTATGCGAAGAGGGGGTCATCGGGGCTTACATGGACATGCTTTGTGCCTAATCTGAAATGGGTCAGTGACGTTGATGGTGAGGTGATTGGAATGAGTAGGTTACTGGTAGCATTGTGAGCAGCCTTAACAAGGTGGCCCGGTTTGTTCATCCTACTTGCTGTGGTGTGGGCATTGATCGAGTGATGAAGCGAGGCGCTCACAGCTGACAAGAGGAATGGAAGCAAGTCAACCTGGCGCCCTTGGCTGCCCTTGGCTACCCTTGGCTACCTTGGCAACATGTCTCGGCGATCTCCGCAATCAGAAAGGCACGAATGGATATCTCGCGCGGATTAGATTGATTGAAGGAGCTGCTAAGGCGATTGAGCGACATTCGATGATCTAGGAAACATCCGAATTCGGTCTCGATACAGGAGTATCTGGAGTGAAGCGTGATGCATTCGAGGAATTTCTTTTGGCCCGCTGAGACAGCCTTCGTCACGAGGATTCAGGGGGATCATGACATCCCGCTTCACACAGGCTCGCGCACTTCTCAAGCGAAATCTCAGCGAATCCATCGGCCCTCCTTGGGTGAATGGGACGACAAGCTGATCACCTCCGAAAGCAACTGATCAAAGCATGGCGGAGTGCTCGCTTAATCCCGCAGATCCCGAATGGCGCGCTGCGCAATCTTCTGGAACACGCCCTGTATTTGCGGCTACGTTCAGTAACCCATGAGGGCGTAGGTCGATCCATGTCCCGCGTGTTGCAGCCGAATGCTCGGTACAGGATCCTTCTTGCGGAAGGATACAGGACGTGTCTGCATCTTGCGCCTACCCATTACTGTGCTAAGGTGCGTCGCCTCACGCAGATCGCTCGCTCTGTCCTTTCTGCATGTGTTCATTCCACACGTCAATCAGCCGAGTATCGAGGCGTACGCTCACACACCTGTAGCCCATCCATCTCAGCCCTGTAGCGCCCGCCCGTTTACATGAAGCTAGAAAGAATCTTATTGATGCCCTCGAGGTCATGCTCACTGAGCTAGATCTTTGCGCTTTCCGTGTCTTGATAGCGTCAAACCCGCCCAGGAGTCGAGAGACAGGAGTACACACCTTGGAGACCTCATCGAGCGTCGCAGCGGACAGCCCTGAACCAACCCTCTTTCTGTAGAGTGACCAAGTCTCCGAAGATCTGCTCCTTGGACATAATGGGAGGGAGTCGGGCGTAGCTGTACACGTCGATCTCCTTCTCCCCGAGCAGCGGCTTGAGAGACCTGAGCTCGTTGCGCGCCGCCCATATAAGGCCGTGACCGTCTGTCCACCTGCAACGATTCTGCGGGTAAGAAATCGTAATCGGCATGCAATCCGATGTTTTCGTCGAATCCACCTCTGGCAACCAGGACGAGCTTGTCGAGATGCTCCGGGTACTGCGTAGTTATAAGTTCAAGCTCACACAGCGTTATGGATTGTCGAGCTCACCTTTTTAGAAGAACGTGCCGATGAGCTTGATGTTTGCCAACCGATCATCCCAGGGTCCATAGAACCCACCAGACGACCAGGCTGTCGCATCAGCATCCGCAGCAGCCCTGTTGATATATCAGACTACTACAGACTCGGTGTTTCTGTATGCTCACTTCATGGCGGCGAGAGACTGCTCCTCGGATGGGATCTTGCCCGAGAAGGTAAGCTGCATGAGACTGCAGCTCTACGGGTCAGGGGCAAAACCGAACAATGAACGGCGGCGGTATAGACTCACCCCATCTGGCCAACGGACTTGCCGGCGAGCGTAACTTGGCGAAAGGTTCCGGACATGATTCTGATGGTATAGGAAGCTGGGTCTGCACGATTAGCTCACGAATGGAGGCGCACTGAAATGACAGTGAGCCTTGGATCTTGACGGACCTTCTCTCGACCAGCGATATGTGGGAGGACCAAGTGGGATGATACGGGCGTTTGCAAACAGCTCCGCAGCTAAATCAGACGCGTCGGCTCTGGGTCGCATGCTCTCGACTCATGATATGGAACCGGTTGATGGCCGGATGCCCGTCCTTTTGGCCATGGTTATGCATGCTTCGACCACCAGCTCGCCGTTCGCAGCGTACCGCCGGGAATTTCGAGGATTCTTGTGTCACATGCAGAATATTAACGAACGGGTAAGTTAGTGTACGACAAGTCAGACCAAGGCACGGCTTTCTCGGCGATTTCCGCGCCAGGCACGCGTCGGTGAAACGTCATCAGGCTCATTCCACGGCGACAAAAGCTAGTTTCATAGATAATCCTCTGACAAACAAACGCAGCTGGTGGAAGTCTCCTGCTTTCGGTCTCAAATTCGAGACGTTTTCAAGAACAGCTGACAAGTCCTTTGCTTTGACCGGTCCATACGGCATGAAGGCAGATCTCCCAAGCTCACCAGGAAGACCGTCACGTGGGCCACACGTTACGATCGTCCCAAACTCTGGTAAGGACTGGGTTGCGCAAGCGACCAAGGACGTGATCAGTATCTGCTATCGCTGCGACTGAGCATACTCTTTGAAGTGAGCGATAGTTCCTCGGCTCTCGCTGAACCGAATGACGGGGCGCAACCCCCCTCGACTGAGGCGGCACGCATCTTCCGGAGCGTCGTCGTCTTTGCGTCTCTACCTTCCATGGCCAGATCGACCCGGTTTCCTCGGATCAGGGGTCTTCCGTAAACGACGGGAGACGGGCGCATGTTTGATGACGAGCTTGCTTTTTCACAGGCCGATTGTCGGGCACGGCCCAGTCGGATTGTATCCGATGAGATGTCGGCATTGAGAGGATGGACTATATATCGGTTGACGGCATGTGAAAGGGTCTCATATCTTGACTCATCCGCATCGTTGTCTGACCGAAATGATTTGCACGGCTTCGATCTTGCTTCTGGGAACTCTGGCAACCGCCTCTCCCGTTGAGCAATGGCCACGTCCCGGCGTCGATCTGGGATACGCGAAGTATGAGGGTATCTACAATGATGTTGAATAACCAGGTTCATATGCAATAGTAAAAACGCATGACTACTAAGATGTATTCATATAAACGCGAACGCGCGAAACGCCTGTACCCTGAACCAGCCATCTTTAACACTCCCACTCAGTCG